>Ga0307981_1000304_pt1 | contig 51201 bp, 42 predicted proteins | sample OrgLakmetagen987_FD_201849 | JGI IMG/M metagenome (GOLD analysis project Ga0307981, IMG submission 201849) | Saline water microbial communities from Organic Lake, Antarctica - #987 | ecosystem: Environmental > Aquatic > Non-marine Saline and Alkaline > Saline | place: Antarctica: Organic Lake... | reverse complement strand
TCCTTGAAGAGCTTTTTCGTGTAGCCTCGGTTCTCTGAACCGGGGACGACAAAGATTGAACCCCGAAACAAAGTTTCGAGAAACCCGAGGGGGTCATTCCGTAAATCTTTGCATTGACTTCAAATGCCTGTATCTTGAACTCGTGTAAGATATGGCGCGTAGTTTACGAATAGAACGAGCAAATGGGGTGTATCATGTGATTAACCGGGGTAATTATCGTCAGGATTTGTTTATCAATGAAGGTGCGCACGGTTCTTTCGAGAAGTGTTTGTTTGAGGCTTGTGAAAAATGCGGGTGGGTGCTGGAAGCGCATTGTGTGATGACCAACCACTTCCATCTAGTCATTCGCACGCCACATGGAAATTTGGTCTATGGGATGAAGTGGTTGCAATCGACCTTCGCCAATCGCTACCACAAGTATCGTCAAGTGCAGGGGAAGTTATTTCAAGGGCGTTACAAGAGTCTGATCGTGGAAGAGGATTCATCTCTTGGTGGGTTGTTGCATTATGTTCACCTGAATCCAGTGAGAGCCGGCATGTGCTCGGTGGATGAGTTGGGCGATTACCGTTGGTCTAGCTACTGGTATTTGAATCGCCCAAAATCGCGTCCGGATTTTATGGACGTATCGGGTGCACTGGATGCAGCTGGTGGCTTGAAAGACAGCTCTCACGGGCATCGAAAGTATCGTGATTACTTGAGGTGGCTGGCGGCAGAAAAATCAGAGCAGCGAAAGCTCGAATTTGAAAAAATGTGCTCTGGATGGGCGCTCGGCACTCTGGAGTTCAAGAAGGAGGTATTAAAATCAGAGGGATTGTTGAAAGACGGAGATCGGCAAGCGGTGATTTTGGAAGGGACTTCCCTGAGGGAAGCGAACGAACTGCAATGGGAGTCGCTACTGGAACGAGGCTTGAATGCGGCCAAGAAAAACAACGAGGATATTCATTGTGAGCGCAAATCAGCTGACTGGAAGATATGGGTCGCTGATCAATTGAAGAGGCGTAGCTCTGCTCCAAATGCCTGGATCAGTGAGAAGTTGAACATGGGAGCCGCTCAAGCGGTCTCTCTGCATACCAGTCGATTCCACAAAGAAGCGAATGAAGGCGATACAGACTACCATGAATTTATACAAAGATTTACGGAATGACCCCATCGAATTCTTGTTTTGTTTGGGTAGCGGCGCGGGTCCCTCCGCGCCATACGTCTGAACCATCAATGCCCTTGAAGTAGCGCAAGTGCGTAGCGCAAGTGCGTCCCGCACCGCACTCGTTGTAGATTCTCCGCCGACAGGCTTACTTTAGCGACCAGTCCATTTCCTCTGCAACGTATTCGGTGAAGCGGGGTAGGGCTACTGAAAGTTTAGCGAGTCTTTGTTGGGGCGTCTGATCGTGTTTGGCTGCGGCATCGTGCAGTCGCGAAATCACTAGTTCGGGCTTCATTTCAAAGAGTGTTATGAGATAGTCCTGTGGGTGCCTCGATTCGATGCCCCATTGCTCTAAGTGTTGACCCTTAAAGTCCTTGAGGTTGAAGGTGATGATCATCTCCGAAAATACTGGCGTGTAGATACGTGGTCGTTCTGCAAGTCTAAGCAGCAAGTCGCTGACCGCGTAATTGGCCAGCACACATGCGTCGAGGCAGACTCTGTAGTCGGCCAACATAATTAGCCTGTGTATTCAGCGCCATCTAAGCCCGCAGCCTTCACTTTGTCAGCAAGTGTATCTAATTTCGCGCGGCGCGTTGTATCGCGGTTCGTTTCAAAAGCTTTTAAGTCTTTCAAGTAGACGCGGCGGTGCGTGCCTACGTGGTGGAATTCGATTTCTCCTTCTTCCATCAGTTTGACTAGATGTGGTCGTGACATTCCTAGATGATTTGCTGCAGATTGAGTGGTGAATTCTTCATTTTCAGAAAGAAGCATTACAGCCTGACCGCTCGACATCATGCGCGCAGCCTTGGTTAACACATGGAAGAGTTGCTCCGGGAATTGTATATGCGCCCCCTCGCGCCCCAGTAATACTGGGCGTTGATCGCCATTGATGACATCATTCAATTTCTCCAGGAAGGTTTGAGCATGCTTTGAAAGCACTAGTTTTTATGGGGAATTCGCTATTGCTTATCTTTAAAGAGGAGAGCTTTTTAGTTTTCAAACTATCCGATAAAAGCTCTCAAGTCGGACCTGACCGCACCGGACATAATTCATCCTGCAAACCTCAACCATCAGCCTTAAATCGCCCCTCTCCCTTTAACTTAACCCTCGCCCCGGCGGCTACGCCACCGAAAAGCAAATTCCTATTAGTTCAATTCATTTCAGTTATAGCCTCAAATGCCCCACATCTTTCATAAAAAATCGCTTTGGGCATGGAGTATCTGTGCTCTCCTGCTCGTCAGCTTCCTCGCTAACGCCCTGAGCAACTATTGGGTCGCCCGCGAAAACGTGCGCAAGACTCTCGCTAATAGCACGCTGCCGCTTACCTCGGATAATGTCTATTCTGAAATACAGAGCGATCTCCTGCGTCCTATATTTATCGCCTCGCTCATGGCGAACGACACCTTCCTGCGCGACTGGACTATAAACGGCGAACAAAGGAAGGACCCTATCGTCCGGTATCTTCACACGATCAAAATCGAATACGGCACGGTCACCAGTTTCTTTGTCTCCGACAAAACCAAAAAGTATTACCACGCACACGGTCTGCTTAAGACTGTGAACAAAGACGAGCCGCGCGACGAATGGTATTTTCGGATGAAGGACATGACGAAGCCCTACGAGATCAATGTCGATCCCGACATGGCAAATGACGATAAGATAACCATCTTTATCAATCACCGCGTCAGGGATTACGCCGGCAACTTTATCGGGGCCACCGGCGTGGGACTTACGGTCAACAAAGTGAACCACTTGATCAGCCGCTACGAAGCCAAATATGAGCGGCAGATCTACTTCGTCGACAGCAACGGCGATATTGTGCTCCGTCCCTCCAACAGTCCAATGCTCCGCTATGAAAGCCTACAGGAGATCGAAGGTCTCGCCGACAGCGTCGATGGATTACTCGCCGGCAAAACCGAGTCACTTGTCTATACTCGAGAGGGCGAGCGCCGGATCATGAATTGCCGCTTTGTCCCCGAACTCAACTGGTATCTAATTGTTGAGCAAAACGAAGAATCGGTCATCGCGCCACTACGCCAACAACTATACTTCAACGTGGCAACCGCCCTCCTGGCAACAGCACTCGTTGCCGCGATTTGCGTTTTCGTGGTGCGCTCCCAGCGAGCAAGCGTCGAACTACAGAATCAGGAGCTGAAGGAAAATACGCGGCTGATCCAGCAGCAACAGACCGTGATCGAGAAGGAAGCCGCCGATCTGGAAGCACTGAATCTCAAACTGAAGACACTGAATAAGGAAAAGGATGATTTCCTAGGCATTGTCGCCCACGACCTACGCAACCCGCTCAGCGCGATCATTGGGTTGAGCGAGTTGACACTATCCGGTCTACCTGACGAAAGCTCTCCCGAGGAATTGCGGGAATCTCTCGACCAGATCCAGAATAGCGGCGAGGAGATGCTCGCACTTGTTGATGAACTGTTGAATGTTGCCCGCATCGAGGACCACCATGACTCCTTAGAGGCGGAGTCGGTCCTTTGGAACCCACTAGTGGAAAAGACCGCTCAGCGGTTTAAGGGGGACGCGGCTCATAAGCGAATCACGCTCAAGCTTGATATTAAGGCCACAGCCGACACCCGGGTCGATGGGGTCGAAGAGTGGATGAGCGTCATCGTAAACAATCTATTGAGCAACGCTGTTAAATTTTGCCCTGAATACGGGAAGGTTACCATACGGACGAAACGCACCGAGGATGCGGTGACCACCTATGTAGAAGACAGCGGCCCCGGGATCAGCCAAGAGGAACAGAAAAAACTCTTCCAGAAGTTTACCCGCCTTTCCGCCAAGCCGACTGGCGACGAACATTCCACCGGGCTCGGACTCTACGTGGTCAAACAAATGTGCGACCGGCTCAATATCAATATCCGCGTCGAAAGCGCGCTCGGGCAGGGCGCTACCTTCATTCTTGAAGCTCCAATTGTGGTCGTGCCGTAATTCTTGTATAGCTCCAAAGGGGGGCATTACTTCGCCATCTTTAATTTATTCCTTCCCTAATTTTCGTAGATCTAGGTCTGTAAATGGGCCACGCCGTTGTGTTTACAAATTGAGATTCCTCCACTTCGTAAATGTCACTAATCCGTGGTCTTCGTCGATTGGTCTTTAATTTTTCCAAATACGGTTAACTCCATAGGATAAAAATTGAGCGACGAGAAACAAAGCAATGGATGACGCAGTGCAAAGCACGAAGATGGTAAACCGGAACGGTTTTGCCCTGTGTCCACGAAGGGTGACTGGAGCGGCCTATTGTGAGCCAGTCGAATCCGGTGCCCTCTGGGCGGCTGAAGAAATAACCAAGTCTGAGACGCCTGGGTGCCGGAAGGCCATGCGCCGGCACGCGCTTGCGTGGAGGCACGCATGGCACGCCCTGAACTACTTGTTGGAGATCTCAGTGGTCGCCGCGATCAAGTGATAAAGCCAAAAAGAGTGGGGCTCTCTCAATGGCTACAGTAGCAGCGACTTCAGTCGCTATTGGAGGGTATATAAAGCGGCTAAAACCCAACAGGCTTAGGAGGAAACCTGAAAGACAAAGAAGTAAATAGTGCGTTCGACGGTATCCAGAATCTAATTACTGAAAAAACGGATTACAAAATCCGAAAGTAGGGGGCCCTATCCGCCATAAGACCCTGAGCAAATCGAAGTGCTTCTAATATCTTTAAAATCCAACAACCCCGTCAGCAATGGCGGGGTTGTTTTGTTTAGGTAGCGGCGGTCGCGTGTCTCGGCGTAGCTTGAAAAGCGAAGACGGATCCCTGATCGCCATCCGATGTTGCCAGATCTTTATATTTTGCGTTTGACCCACGCTGCTACTCTACGCTGCCCGTATTCCCCGTATCTCTCTCCCGGCGGACTCGGGACTATTGCTCCGAAGTGACTCGATAAAAAACTGCTTTATCGCTCGTTTGATCCGGAGGAGGGAGCAGGTGTTCGGTGCGACCGTAAAGGGTCTTCACCGTCTCCCAGGAACCATTGAGCAAATCGCTCTTCCGCTGTAGGTGGTAGATTGGTGCGTTGCGGTCCCACCTGAAGTGTAACTCTCCTTCTGCCTCTAGATTGAGCGAGAGGCTGAAAGGCGCAAGCTCTGTGACGTTAGCCGAGAAATCACCTTTGAGGGTGCCAAGGTCGTCCGGATCACCGGTTGCCCCAAAATCTGCGACCAGCTCGCCACCCGCAGGAATCACCGGACTGGCCCATGAATTTGCTTGAATACGAATCGAGCCGTCGGGCAGGGCTTCCATGGAGGCCTGGCCCCACATTCCTGTGACTTCAAAGTCAGCCGGCGTCCAAAGGACAGACCAGGATTCGATTGGCTGGCCGCTCGTGTTGCGAATCCGCACCTCGCCCTGAAATCCTGTCGGGCGGGAAGAACTCCAGACATTCGTCGCTTCGACCTCCAACTCGACGCCGGTAATTTGCGCGGGATGCTCGTTCATCCGCTGAAAAACATTCTCTGGTTTAGGATAGTGGAGCGCACGGTTGCCAACTGACTTAAAGGAACCCTCGGCAAAGGCGTTCACTATCGTCGCGCTTTCTGGCAGTGGCTCGTAAGTTGTCGGTCTGAGATTTTCCTTGGTCGCCGCATCGCCGGCAGGCTGGGGATCATACATCCAATCCACGCCTTTGCTTATTCCCACAACCCAGACATTAGGTTTTTCCAATGCCCATGCTAGAAATTCGTTCAGGGCATCCACGTTATCCTGCTGCGGGGCCGAGGGACTACCCAGCCAGTTGGCCGCGTGCAGCCAGATGCCAAGAGGTACACGGTTGCCCTCATACCGATCCAGAAAATTCTTTTTGAACAAGGCCAGCAAGGACTCACGCGAACCGGCAGGGTCCATTTCCTCGGGATGCCTGGTGCCGTCTTCCTCGAAGAGCAGCCACATCGGGACCTCCATCAATTCCGGAAGGCTGGAGGAAGGCCCGGTCCCGGTCCATAGGGTCTGCTGCAAACCCTCGTGCAAGGTATAGGGCCAGATCATTTCCGAAGGCGACACGCTGTGCACGCCCAAGGGTTCGGAAACAGAAGAGCTGTAATCGAAACCAAGCGCACCCAAAGCCTCATAGGTCGCCGCGTTGTAGGCCAGAAAAGGCGCCCGAAACCCCCTAATTTCATCGAGAGGGATTCCCGCGTAGCGATAGAGCGCCTCGTGGCAGCCCTCGATCTCGCGCACCCAAGTCAGAAAATCGGTCTCCCCGCCCGTTGTGTGGGTGATCGTATGCACGGCAATCTCGTGCCCGGCGGCGTGTAACTGATGGACCAAATAATAGTCCGTATAGTTCGTGCTCACGAAAAAGGTAAAGCCAACCGGGGACCCATCCGCGTGCCTGTGGTGGGAGATCTGTCCAACCATCTCAAAAATATCCGGATTCACCGCATCATCGAAGGTCACAAAAATAAACTGAGGGGCCTCTTCGGGGTCCAGTCCGCCCGGGGGTGTCGTCGCCACCGGAATAATTTCCACAGCTAAACCGTGCAGGGCAAAAGCAGCGACACAAAGAATTGTGCCAAAGTAGCAGTTCATGCTTATTTATCTAAGGAGATTTCGGCAGTAAGTCAATTGCTCTATTCATGCAGAAGAAACGGGGTTAGCCCAATGTTTCACTGTATTTTCTCTCAGTATTCAACCGTTCGGCGATCCAACGGTTGGGCGTGAGATTAAGTTTTCTCAAAAGCCGAGCGATTGCCACCTTCCAAGAGTTTCGTTTTGGCGAGCGAGCCAACTCCGCTCCATCATGTTTTTTAACCATTTTCCATGTCCTGGGTATTTGGAGGAGAGGACAAAAACATGGGAATTTGGACTGGCTCTTTCTGCCCTCCACCACCTCTTGCCCCACTGAGTTGATGAATCTAGCTATTAAATAAAAAAGTCGTGCGATAAGCTCACTTTATAACATTTTGGGAGCAAACTTCTCGATTGAGTATTGTTCCTGATATTGCTAAAGATTCAATAATGACCGACTACATCGATAAGATTGAAAGGTTGAATAGTATAATCAACGACTTGGAGCAACGATTAGAAATTGCCTTGCTCTGCGCCAATCAAGTCTGGTGGGAATGGGATATACCGACAGGAATCCTCAAGACCCATGCGATCAAAGACTGCATTTTGGGATATGATCTTGGCAAAATTAGGCATCATCTGGATTTTTGGATGGATGCGCTACCTCCAGAGGAACGTGAGCCAGTCTGGCAGAGTTTACAGGAACACCTTGAGGGCAAAACCGAGATGTGGGCTATGGAACATCGCTATAAAAACCCTGAAGGAGAGTATAAATGGGTTCTTGAAGCAGGAAAGGTTGTCATCCGCACCCCAGACGGTGCAGCTCTTCGGATGGTAGGGATTACGCAGAACATCCACGATAAAAAAGTGCAGGATGAGGAGTTGAAGATGAAAAATGAAAGCCTGAATCAGACTCTCAAGCTTAGGGACCTTGTCCTAGCTGGTGCTTCTCACGACGTGAAAAACGCGCTAAGTGGTGGTTTAGGCATAGCGCAGTTATTAATGGAAGAAGACATCGGTAAAACGAAGGAATTTACTCTCATCAAAAATTCGCTCGAAAAATCCGCTGACTTAATATCGAAACTACATGAAATCTCTAAAGGATATTTATACGAAGCGGTGCCCTGTCTTGTAAATATTGATTCAATCATTGACGATAGCTATGTATTTCACGCATTAGCGGCCAAAAACAAACAGCTGGAGCTAAAAACAAATCTTCTCGAAGGGAATTCCGCGACCACAGATGAAAGCGCCCTTAGGCGAATCATTGATAATTTAGTTGGCAATGCTATCAAGTTTACGAAAAACGGCTATATTAGCATTAATGATATTTCCAACAGCAACACGGTCATTATAGAAGTGGCGGATACAGGTCCCGGGATCCCTCCGGACAAGATAGACCAGCTTTTCGTTGCTTTTAATAAGTTTACCGATGAGAGCGATGGCTCAGGTCTTGGCTTAAGCATCTGTCGTGATTTAGCTGAGAAGTTATTCGGCAAGGTGAGTTACAAGCCGAATGCTCCATCCGGGTCGATCTTTAGACTTGAGATCCCACGCGAGCTTACAAGCGCGACTAAAAAACGATAATACAATCAGCCGACTTGATTTCCCACATGCTGTCCTTGTGCTATCTGTTACCGATGTCTTTGTGTCGCACCTTTCTTCCCTGGAACGGGAGAATTTTTCCGTTCGAATCTCCCTGAAAAACAATTATCTTACCTTAACAAAAGGGGAACGACTTTTGGAACGCTTGCTCTTGCTGTCAGAATCGAGATTCGACGCATGGAAATCTCTACAGGTCTCAGTGCAAAAGGCCTGCTCTCCCTGGAGCACGTGATATTTTTTCTTAACCAGTTGCAAATTTTTCCCGCAGTGAGCGCAACGGTTGGCATCGACCAATTTTATCTCTTCATAATTCATATTTTTTTGTTAGTTAAAAAAGCCATCTATGGCACAACAAAAATAATTCCAATCCTGTCCTTTTGCGGGTAGGTAAAATAACCTAATCATTCTCATAGCAGGGTCAATTTCCAAAAATAGGGTCTGTCGTTATGTTTGGGCTTCAAAACGGATCACGTCATTACCTTTGTGGTTCGAGCAAAAAATGGGCCCAACCGCAAGCATCCAAGTATCGGAAAGCTCACGCCAGGCAATATAAGGATCTGATCGCTTAGTAAGTTCGAACCTTGTAGCACTTCGATGCCAAATAGATTCCGGCAGCGAAAATGCCCGCTCCTAAAAATGCAGGCAGGACGTGCAAAAAGTCTGTGTAGCCGATATAGAAATGAATGCCAATGGCCGGGATAAACCCGAAAATCCCAGAAACTAGGAGTGTTTGCCACAAGCTCTTCGAAAATTGGGCGTTGCTTATGATGAGCCAGACCATGATGCCAGTCGTGAATAAGGCGCCACCAAAGCCTGCGCGGTCGTGGGCGATGACTCCGAGTAAATTATCAGAGATCGCTCCGATGTCGTCTGCGCAGAGTTGAATGAATTCGAGGTCAGAAGGGACGAAAATCGTGGTGATGCCGACAAAGCTGATGACCACGCCTGCGGAGAGTAGGCCAAAGGCATAAAAGTAAAGTAGGATTAAAGCAATCGAGTGGTTGTTTCGTTTGAGTAAATCGGCTCGCTTTGGAAAGATCTTGAATCTCTGAGTGTCCTGAATCAGTTGACGACTGTTCTTCAAGCCGAGTAAGAAAAACGGAAGCAGGCATAGGGTGGCGATGCCGTGCCAGATGTCCAAATACCCGTAGCCTAAATAGAGAAGGAAGCTCCCGAATCCGAATAAGCCAGAGATGCAAAAGGTGATCCAGGCCCAACGCTGTCCATTTGCCATCGGATAATACGCGAGCCATAAATACCATGAGCCCAGCGATAGGAGCACACCGCCGAATGCGGCGCGGTCGTGCAGCATAAACTTAACGAGGTTGGGGGAAATCAGATAAAGCTCGTCAGATGAAAAGCCGATTTTTTCGGCATCGTGGGGCAGGAAATCGCCCGAGAACGAAAGGAAAATGGCGAATGCACCGGAAAACAATAAAGCTAAGCCAGTGAGAACGAGGAGGAAAACCCCATCACCAGTCAGTGCTTTCCAAATACTTCGGTTCTCATCCATGTCGTTTAGTTGATTATTTTGACCGTAGGCACTTCCTTAGCATCCAAGTGAGTTTAGGGCTAAGGGTAAGCGATAGGCGCGGTGCACCAGATCATGTGAAACCGATGGGTAGCTGAAATAGGAGAGGGCGACCAGCATGCCTATCCCGGGTAGGTAGTTGCCTGAACTCGCTAATAAGAAATATGCGGCTGCGCAGACGAAAGGTAATAGGCAGGCCAAAAGAATCTGAGCGGAGGAGACCTTCAGCAACTCTTCGCCGCCTAAGTCAGCTATCCTCGGTTTTCGAATTGTGGTATCCAGATTCATTGGCTAAAAATGTCTATCAATTTCCTCTCAAAGAAAACCCTTAAACTAGGATGCTGAAAGAGCCTGAAATGGGCCTTGTCGTTATGTTTATAAATAGCGCTTAATCCACCTCGTGAATGTGACTAATCCGTAGTCTTAGACGATTGGTCTTTTTAATTCCCCCTAATACGGTTAACTTCTTGGCATGAGCATTGAGCGACAAGACACAAAGCAACGGATGAGCCGTATCGTCATTCACAATGAGACCGTGTATTTATGCGGGCAGGTTTGTGCCGACGCCACGCAGGGGATCGTCGAACAGACCGAGACCATGCTGGAGAAAGTGGATGGGCTTCTGGAGCAAGCAGGTTCCGACCGTGAGCACATGCTCTCGGCCACCATCTATTTGCGTGATATGAAAGATTTCGCGGCGATGAACGATGTTTGGGATGCTTGGGTGCCGGAAGGCCATGCGCCGGCACGCGCTTGCGTGGAGGCACGCATGGCACGCCCTGAACTCCTCGTGGAGATCTCAGTGGTCGCCGCGATCAAGAAATAATGCCGGAAAGAGCGGAGCTCACGTCACAAAACCCTGAGCTTGTCGGATGACAAAGGTGTAGCGACGCCAAGTTTCAACTCACAACCACGTCTGCACTGGCGAGATTTTCTTCTGCGAGAGGAAGGGTGCTTTCGCAGTCCGGAGTGTAGCGATATGACCGAGGCTATTGCCGTAGGGCCAAGTGCAGGAAATAGAAAAGTCGTTATTTTCGAACAAACATAATCACCGCGATAAGTGCGACTACTCCGAATCCAATCTTCAGATACACATTCCAGCCAGACGCGCCGGCTGCCATAATTGCTGCAATGACGTGATCTTCTCGGTTCTTAGCACCCTTGTATTGTTTGAAGATATCTGGCCGACGAAGCAATTCACCTTCGTTCGAAATAATTACAAAATTAGGTACTCCGTTAATCTTATATTCATCTCTCATCTCGTCGTATTGCGCTTTGCTCGCTGCGCTCTGCGGTGATTGCCGGTAGAGCGCTACTTTTAGCGGGATGAAATTTTGCCGAACATACTCTTTGAACTTTTTCTCATCGAGCACTTCTTTCTCTAGCTGGATGCAAGGTGGGCACCAATCCGGACCGGTGAATAATACTAATATGGGCAAGGAGCTGGCTCCTGATCTCTTTTTGGCATCGGCAAGCAGTAGACTCCAACGGAAAGCCGAAGGAATTTTGGCGGATGTATCACTGGTTTTATGACCTGTGTTCGTCGGAGCGGGGGCTTTGTCTTGGACCTCTGGATTGGTCGATTTGACCTTTGGTTCACTAATTCCGGTCGAAGCCATACCAAAATGACCGGAAGAGGAAACGACCGCGCCTTTCTTTAAAATGATACGCCCTTGAGGATAAATCAAAATCGTCTTTTGAGAACTCTCTAGGTAACTCTCTGGGCGGCCATAATTATCAATGATCGCCTGGCGGGACAGTCCAATCAAGTCCTGGGTAGTCTGCCCAGAAATACTACCGCAATAGGCACTACAGCATAGAAGCAATAAAGAATAAAAGCGCATCATGAAAATGATCAGATCTTTTCCGAGGTGGCTTTAATCGCCAAAAGTCTTCCCATTCCAGCCCCACATGTTGGGCGCAGCATCGTGAAAGTTTATATAAATGCGGTCGGGTCGCACTTCGACAGTAAGGCTCAGTTGTTCGCAAAGCTCTTTGCTGAGGCGCGAAGTGGCGTCTTCCGGGAAGCGTATACTATGAAAGTCGATAAAGGCAGCGGGAGCATCCGTTCCTGCCATTGTCATCTTTGCGGTCGTCCAACTCGTCATGACATAATCCTCGGACTTGGAGAGGAGCTCTGCGGTGGCTTTTGACAGGGTTTGCAGTGCATTATTTTTCTCGGTGTCAGAGAGTGGTATGTTTGATGTAACTTGTAAGAGTGGCATGGTTATTTATGTTCGTTTTTTAGATACGTAAGGATCGAGGGGATCGCCTCGATCATCGAGTCAAGGCAGGCGGTGTAGGCATCGAAATCCTGCCCGAAGGGGTCGGGGATCTGATCGCCCTCGGATTCGTCGAGAAAACCGCGCAATAAATGCACGCGCTCAGGTAGTTCGGGAAAGTGATGGCGCAGCACGTCGAGGTGCGAATCCGTCATGCCGAAGATGGCGAAGGCCCGGTTGACCAGATCATCGGTGAGTGGCTGGCTTTTGTGTTGGCTCAGATCGAGATCTACTTTCTTGAGCGCTGCCACAGAGTTACTGGAAGCCGGTTCGCCGAAGCCGGCGGCAACGCCAGCCGACACGACCTTCAACTCGTTGAGCGGCTTGTCTTCTGCGGCAAGTGCATGTTGCAGAAGCTTCTCCACCATGGGGCTTCGGCAGGTGTTACCTGTGCAGATCGTAAGGATGAGGTTTCGGTCCGGCATGATGCGTATTCATTTGCGACGATTGAGCTCACGATGCCCAATATCGCGTCGGAGATATTTATCTTCAAATCCAGTTTGATCGCAAACGAGATAAGCGATTTTTGCGGCTTCCCGTAGTGTGGATGCCTGGCCGCTGATACCAAGGACGCGTCCACCGGCTGTTGTGATGTCACCATTCTCGCTACGCTTGGTGCCGGCATGGACGATGGCAGCACCTGCAGGCAAAGTTTCAGGAAAGGAAATTGTTTTACCCTTTGCGTAGCTACCAGGGTAGCCACCTGCGGCAAGCACGACAACCATGGAAGCCCCGTCTTTAAATTTGATATTTTCCGGCAGCGGTTCGCCCTTCGCGGATGCGAGCAGTATCGGCACTAGATCGGCATCGAGCATCGGCAAGAGAACTTGAGTCTCGGGATCACCGAAGCGGACGTTATATTCCAACATTTTAACGCCACTTTTGGTCAGCATGACACCTGCGTAAAGGGTGCCGCGATAGTCGATGCCATCGGCTTTGAGGCCAGCTAGAGTCGGGCGGATAATATGCTCTTCGATCTCTGCCTGCATGGCAGGCGTGATTTGACTGGTTGGCGTGTAGGCGCCCATGCCGCCGGTATTTAGACCGGTGTCACCCTCGCCAGCGCGTTTGTGGTCCTGGCTGGGCGGCAGGCAGAGGTAGGACTCGCCGGATGCAATGACGTGAATGGAAGCTTCTTCGCCATACAGAGTCTCTTCAATGACGATCTCTTTACCGCTCGAACCGAAGGCCTCGCCCTCCAGCATATCTTTGACGGCAGCCACTGCTTCGCCTTGCGTCTCAGCCATGATGACTCCCTTTCCGGCAGCCAGGCCGCTGGCTTTAATGACAATGGGAGCAGGGTGCTCGTCGAGGTAGGCGAGGGCGGGGCCAACTTCAGTGAAGCTGGCGTAGGCAGCTGTAGGAATCGCATGGCGGGCGAAAAAGTCCTTGCAGAAGGCTTTGCTGGATTCGAGCTGCGCGCCGAGTTGGTTTGGACCGTAGGCAGGAATGCCTGCCTCTGAAAGAGCGTCGACGAGGCCGAGACTGAGCGGAACTTCCGGGCCGACGATGACGAGGCCGATTGACTCGGCTTTCGCAAGTTCAACGAGGCCGGTAATATCCTCAACCGATACGTCGTAGCAATCGACATCGGCAGCCATACCTCCGTTGCCGGGCGTAGCGATGACGCGCTCAGCCATAGGGCTCTGTAGGCATTTCTGAACTAGCGCGTGTTCGCGACCACCTGATCCGACAACAAGAATATTTACTTTGGATGAGTCTGACATGTAGTTTGAAAGATTCCAGAAGCGTGAACTCAGGTAAAGTGCTTTATGCAGAAAAGAACGTATGAAGCAGGAGCGAGTCGTCAGAAGGCACAAGTTAGCCAGAAATGTGTCATTTGATCGAGAGGCTCACCGCCTATTGCTTAAACTTAACCAGAATGAGGGTTGAATATTTCGCTAGGTGCGTGATTTTAGCTCGTTTACTACCGCATGACTGACCTGAACCATACTCGCAATTTCTGCATCATCGCCCACGTGGACCACGGCAAGACGACACTGTCTGACCGAATCCTCGAGCTCACCCGAACCGTGGAGATGCGCGACATGAAGGAACAACTGCTGGATACGATGGATCTGGAGCGCGAGCGTGGCATTACGATCAAGAGCCACCCGGTCACCATGGTCTATCGCGCCAAAGACGGAAAAGACTATACTTTCAACCTGATCGACACGCCAGGGCACGTGGATTTCTCCTACGAGGTATCGCGAAGTCTGGCAGCATGCGAAGGTGCGATGCTCCTAATCGACGCGGCGCAGGGCATTGAAGCGCAGACCGTCGCCAATGCTCACTTGGCGCTTGAGCAAGGGCTCGAGATTATTCCTGTCATCAACAAAGTCGATCTGCCTAGCGCGGATGTGCCTGCGATTAAGAATCAGATCGAAGACGTGCTCGCAATACCCGCCGAGGAAGCAATTTTGACCAGTGGCAAGAGCGGTATCGGCATTGAAGATTTGTTGGAGGCGGCCGTCGCTCGTTTCCCAAAACCTCGCTGGTCTGACGTCGAAGGACTACGCGGCTTAATCTTCGACTGCGTATACGATACGTATAAGGGTGTGATTTGCTTCGTCCGTGTTTTTTCCGGCACGGTTAAGCTGAACGATCACATCCTGACGATGAGCGATGGCCGGAAGGCTCAGGTGAAAGAGGTCGGGAAATTCTCACCGGCAATGACGAAGCAAGACATACTCTGTGCTGGTGATGTGGGCTACATTGTGACGAACATCCGCGACGTGGCAGAAATTAAGTTGGGTGACACCATCACGTTGTCGAATGCGCCGGCGAAGGACATGCTGCCGGGCTATAAAGAAGTTAGGCCGATGGTTTTTAGCGGCATCTATCCGATCGATACGAGCGACTACAATAAACTCAAAGCCGGCATGGGTAAGCTCCGCCTCAACGATGCGGCCTTCGTATATCAATCGGAGAACTCGGTCGCGCTGGGCTTTGGCTTCCGCTGTGGCTTCTTGGGATTGTTGCACATGGAGATCGTTCAAGAGCGAATCCGTCGCGAGTATGACCTCGATGTGATTTCGACTTATCCGAGTGTGGTCTATCACGTTACGAAATACGACGGGGAACTGGTCGAAGTGCACAATCCGGTACATTTACCGGATCCGTCTGAGATCGAGCGCATCGAAGAGCCGATGATCAATGCATCGATCCATACACCGAGCACGTCGATTGGCGACATCCTCGCCCTCGTCTCGGAGAAGCGGGGAATCTGTGAACACACAGAGACGATTGACGACACTCGAGTGATGCTTGTCTGTCGTCTGCCGCTCAATGAGATCCTCATCGATTTCAATGACCGCCTAAAAAGTATCACGCATGGTTACGGCTCAATGGACTATGAAATGGTCGGATATGAAGAGGCTAAACTCTGCCGTCTCGACATTATGGTCAATCAAGAGGCAGTCGATGCCTTCTCATCCATCGTCCACAAGGACAAGGCCGAGGGCAGGGGCAGGGCGCTTTGTAAGCGACTGAAGGAAATTCTACCGCGCGAGATGTTTAAAATTGCGATTCAAGCCAGCGTCGGCGGTCAGGTTGTGGCCCGGGAGACAATTAGCGCCTACCGTAAGGATGTGACTGCGAAGTGTTACGGTGGTGATATATCACGTAAGCGTAAGCTTTTGGAGAAACAGAAAGAGGGTAAGAAGCGCATGAAAAACATCGGCAACGTTTCGATTCCACAGGACGCCTTTATTAAGATCCTCAAGACCTCGGATGGCGGTTAATAATTCCCGTCTATTGTTTTATTTGAAAGGTTTTTAGACGTCGATAAACGTTAATATTAGACATTACATCTCATAATGAAAAAGCTTCGAAAGATCGCCAAAGAACTGCTGCAGTCGGCAAACAAAGTCTACCATTACCGGAAGGATATCATCCCGGAAGGCCGACTCAATGAGCTGGAAAAGGCAGTGACTGAAGTGCAATCTCACATGGATGGCAGCGACGCCACTCAACTGGAGGCTGCTATGAATCGGCTCGATGGGCTGCTCAAAAAGGTTGGCGGTAAGATGTATCCGAAAACCTTTTGGAATGATAATATCGAAGTGGCTTTGGTGGCTGCAATCATCGTCATTGGGATTCGAACCTTCTTTTTCCAGCCCTTTATCATCCCGACAAATTCCATGTATCCGACTTACAGCGGTATGAATGCGGTCATCTACAACACGGAAGAGGGCGAACCGGGCGCGATAAGCAAGCTTCTACGGACCGCAACGCTCGGTGCGAGACACAGATCGATCACCGCCGAAAATAGTGGCCGTATCGATCTACCGTTCCTGGGATTTGGCCAGGACGGATCACCTCGCTTTTTTGCCGAAGAAGTGAAAGGACGAAAGTTTCTTATCCTACCCGCTAAAAAAGCAAAATTCACCGTCTACGTCGATGGTCAGCCGCATAGCGTGACTGTGCCGATGGAATTCGCCTCAGAAATGAGTTCGGTGTTCGACGACGTCTTTGATATTACGGGTTCCGATATTAAGCGTCTCCCTGGAAACGATAAATTCGTTCTCATGCAGCTTAAGCAGAAAGTCGATGTCGGCGAAGATATCCTGCGATTCGATATAACACTTGGAGATGCCTTGTTCGTGGATCGTTTCTCATACCATTTCAAAAAACCTAAAGTTGGTGATCCATTTGTATTCCGCACAGATGAAATTATCGAATCAGTCGGTGATGCCACCGGCGACTATACGCCTAAATACTATATCAAGCGACTCGTTGGCGTTGAAGGTGAAACACTTGAAATCCGTGATGGTGCCTTGTTGGTCAACGGTCAGCCACGCGACGAAGTCGAAGCCTTTGGTCGCAACGCGTCAAAAGAAGGTGAATACGACGGCTACAAGAATGTTAAACTACTCAGTAAAGGACGTGAGTTGCTCATTCCTGACGACAAGTTCGTGGCTCTCGGTGATAATTCCGGAAACAGCGCAGACAGCCGCTATTGGGGCTTTGTCCCTGAGAAGTCGGTTATCGGTAAAGCATTTTTTATCTATTATCCGTTCACGAAACGCTGGGGACTGGCTGAATGATCTTATTCAAGCATATCAGCTTGAGCCTATCATTAGCCAGAAAGCATAATAAATGTCGCACAATATATATTATGTCTAATTTATAATTATGACTACTACCACACCTCTTTATAATTGGTTGGACCAGCGTACGGCTGGGATGCTGCTGCATGTGAGTTCGCTCCCCTCATCGACGGGAATTGGAAATTTCGGCACGGAGGCCTACCGATTTGTCGACACGATCGCCGCCTGTGGAATGCGAATTTGGCAGATCTGTCCACTCGGGCCGACGGGCTACGGTGACTCGCCCTACCAGTGCTTTTCCGCATTTGCCGGAAATCCCTACTTCATCGATCTGCAACCGTTGCTGGAGGCCGGTTTAATTACTGAATCCGACCTGGAGCCACTGAGCGAACTACCCGCAGATCATGTCGACTACGGTTCGCTCTACTCCAGATTTTGGCCTGTTTTGGAAAAGGCATTCAAGAATTTCGCCAAAACCGACGCAGACGCATTATTTGATTACGGCAGCATCGCGGCCTTTCGTGAGAAAGAATCCTACTGGCTCGAAGACTATGCCCTCTATACCGCATTAAAGATCGAGAATAAAGGTGCCTGCTGGCTGGACTGGCCGGAAAAATCGCGCGATTACGGCAAAGCCAAAAAAAGAAAAAAATCGAAGGCCTTATTGACTGCCATAGACGCACAGATCTTCTACCAGTATGTCTTTTACGCGCAACTGAAGAAGCTTAGAGCCTACGCGGGCGAAAGCGGCGTCGATATTCTCGGTGACCTCCCAATCTTTGTTGCGATGGACAGCGCGGATGTGTGGTCGCATCCGGAACTCTTCCAGCTCGATGACGAGTTTCAACCTAGCTACGTGGCAGGTGTTCCGCCGGATTATTTCTCGGAGGATGGGCAATTCTGGGGCAACCCGGTTTACGACTGGGCGCAACATGAAGCCACCGGGTTCGCCTGGTGGATTGAACGGATCAAATCCAACCTCTCGTTTTACGATATCGTCCGGATCGATCATTTTCGCGGGTTTGAGTCCTACTGGTCGATCCCGGCCGATGAATCGACGGCCCGCAATGGCCAGTGGATAAAGAGCCCGGGCTTGGAACTCTTTCGCGCCATCCAAGAGGCTTGCCCCGACGCACGGATCGTGGCTGAGGACTTGGGCGTGATTACTCCCGAAGTGGAAGCCCTTCGCAAGAAAACCGGCCTGCCCGGGATGGCTGTTCTCCAATTCGCTTTTGGAGGCGACGACGACAACGCCTACCTGCCGAACAACGTGACGCCCAACACCGTGATTTACACCGGCACGCACGATAATGACACCACCATCGGCTGGTATGCCTCCGAGACAGAAACGGTCCGCGACCATGTCCGGCGTTATCTCAGCGTCTCGGGCGACGATATCGCCTACGATCTCATCCGCTGCGCCATGGGGACACCCGCCAATCTGGCCGTCGCCCCACTCCAGGATTTCATGCGACTGGATGGCAGCGCGCGCCTGAATAAACCGGGATCATCAACCGGGAATTGGCAATGGCGCTATGTGCCCGAACAGCTTCAGGCTTTGCAGACCGAACAATCTGCGGAAATCCGTGATCTGCTGGCGCAAAACGGACGGACGTAGAATATTCAAGGAAAGAAGAACGTGAACCGAATTGCACTCACGGCTTATTCGTTTGGCGAGATTTGTTGGAGTTCCGCATTTATGCGGTCCCACCTCGGCTCCAAAACCGCCTAACAGACGACAAGCTCTCCAGGAAGGCGGAACTCCAACAGGGAGATCGTCCCACACCCGGAGCCAAATGAAAAAGCCCTGCGAAGTTCCCTAGTTAAGCCAGTGCACGTAAGGTAATTTTGATTAATCTCACCCTCAATAACGAGCATTTGGGGCAGGCTTCATTGCAGATCAATTTAACGCATGGCAGTTAACTGTTGATTCGATTAAGCAATTGCGAATCAGGGGTTCCCGGGTTCGTCTTAACACTTAAACGCATGATTCTTTCCATCCTTTCCAGCACATGTATCCTCTGTGCTTAGCTTTATTCGATCTACGGACATATTCTCCTATTGCGGAACTATGAAACACTTCCTCTACCTTTTCCTTATCCTCCCTGCCCTCAACTTGCAGACTGCCTGCGCCAATCAGGGGCCTGAACGACCGTGGAACGAGGATGTGATATATTTCGTGATGACCGATCGCTTCTTCGATGGTGATCCGGCGAATAACCGCCCCGCCGGTAGCGATCCCGCTCTCTACGATCCCGAACAGGTCAACATCGACCTCTATCACGGCGGCGACTTCCGAGGACTGGAGATCGCACTCGAAAATGGATATTTAAATGAGTTGGGTATTACCGCGATATGGATCACACCGCCGGTGCGAAATGTCTGGAATTCATCCTTCGACTAACATGACGCCCCAAAGACCGGCTACCATGGCTACTGGACTCAGGACTTTCTCGATATTGACCCCCACCTGGTCTCAACGCGCTCCCTGGACGGAAGCCGCAAATACCCTGACTCACGGGAGGGACGAATGCAGCACTATAAGGAACTGGTCGCACTCGCCCACAGTAAGGGAATCAAAATTGTTCAGGACATCGTCTGCAACCATGCCGGACCGGTCTTTTACTACGATTCCAATGACAACGACAGCTTCGACCGGAAGCAGAAGGACGAATGGATTCAGCCCTACAAGCCTTCCGGTCGATACGATTCTGCAAAATGGATGGATCTGCCAAAATGGAACCTCCAACGCACCGAGCCTGCCGCCACTCAGGTCATACTCGGCAAAAAAGTGCCTCAAAACGGCAGCCTCGCCGCGATTCAAAGTTATGGACGTAAGGGTATGTCCCCGGGCAGCCTTGGCGCTGCCGACGGCGAAGAAGTGATGTCCGATTTCTTTTCGTTGCGTGCTTTCGACACCGCTCCTGAGAGCAAGCACTTCGATGCCTTGGTCGATGACTTTGTGGAAGTCTATGCCTTCTATGTGGAAACCATCGGCGTGGATGGCTTCCGCATCGATACGGTGAAACATGTGCATCACGAGTTCTGGGATGCCTTTACCAATCGCTTGCGCGAACGCCTCGGCCCGGAGCAAGCTAAGGAGTTGATTCTTTTCGGCGAGGTCTACGACGGCAACCCGGAGGCGCTCGGAAAATACACCTACCGCAGCGACTGGCCTGCGGAGAAAACTCCTGCCATCGACTCGCTGCTCAACTTCCAATTCTGCTACGCGGTGCGCCGCTATCTCCGCACGGGCGACGAAACCTTCGGCACGGCCCGCGGTATCGAAAACGCCATCCGGGCGCTCTCCCCTAACCCGCCGCACGGGCGCGAGAGGCCCTACTATAATCAAACGCCCGGGCCGGACGGACTGAATGCCGCGCAGAAGATCGTAAACTTCGTGGAGAATCACGACGGAATCAACCGCTTCCGTGTAAGGGGTGTGAATGAAGAAAGGCATTTTTTAGCGAATGCCCTGACCCTGACAATGCCGGGGATCCCCTGCCTCTACTACGGAAGCGAGATCGCCCTACAAGACACCCAAGCCGGACCGTATGAAAATGCAGAGACCGGGCGCTTGACCTACATCCACCACGATAATCGGGCCGCTTTAGAAAGAAACCAGGCGAATGAACACTTCCAGGCCATAGCTGAACTCATCCGCCTTCGAAAAGAACTCCCGGCACTGAATGGATTTGAGATTCAACCGCTCTGGGTGGACAGTCCCGCCAGCCCGATGGACGATGGAATTTTTGCCTTTGCCCGAGGCAGTAAAGATAGTGCACCGATCATCGTGGTGGTGAATGCCAGTAGCGAACAAGCCAGCACCTCGATCCCCGGGCATCGCATGCCGTTGATCGATGCTTCCGGTGCGCCGCTGCTGCAATCAGGGGAAAGGCTGGAAGCGATCCCTCTTCTTCGAAATGACGGTGGCACCGCTACGGTCAAGCTTGTTCAGGACAGAGGCCAACCGAAGGCCGAGATCACCGTTGGCCCTGAGTCGTTTCACCTTTTCCGGGTGGTCCAGTAAGGACAAATAAACTTAAACCTTCACCCGGTCCGGGTCGTCCACGTCATCGACAAACATAGTCAGGATTGCGGCAACCACCCAAGTGGCCCCGCCCAGCATGAGGGCTAGGACAGTTTGTCCGCCGAACAAACCGGTAACCAGAAGTCCGAGAATAGTGGCGGCCAGCATCTGCGGCAGCACAATGAAGAAATTAAAGATCCCCATGTAGAGTCCCATTTTATCGGCGGGCAAGGCCCCGGAAAGGATCGCATAGGGCATGGAAAGAATACTCGCCCAGGCAATACCAACGCCGAGCATCGAGAGTAAAATCCAATTGGGCCCAGGCAGAAAATAGACCGAGGCAAGTCCGAGCGCCCCACAAATGAGCGCGCCTGCGTGGGTGATCTTGCGGTTGGTCCACTTGGCCACCACGGGCAGTAGAAAGGCCACCAGCGCGGCAAAGCCATTATAAACAGCAAAAGCGATGCCGACCCAGTCGGCCCCGGTGTTATACTCCTTTCGGATCACCATTAACCTTTCGCCAAGGGGTGCCGGCAAGTCGCCCTTTTGTCCATAGCTGATAAAAAAGTTGACCGTGCGCATCGTGCTCACCACCTCATCCGCACCTGCCTCAATATCCGACCGGTAGCTTTTCAGATCGCGGAGGACACCGGCGTAGGCCGCTTCCCAATCTGGGTTCACTCCCCCAGCCTCAATCACCGCCGCGCTCTGCTCCAGCGCAGTAACTTCATCCACGGTAAGGTTCATGTCGTAGAGATGACTCGTCACCCCGGAGGTGCTGTAGATCCACATGGAAAAGAGCGCGAACCAGGAAAAGAATTGAACGGCTGACAATTGCTTCATTGTTTTTGGCATGGCATAAAGATCGTCCATCACCACAACCAGACCGTTTGCCATGCTGCCTTTCTTCTGTAAGGCCACCGAAATCAAAAGCAATAGACCGAGGGCACAAAAACCTCCGGTCACGATGTAGAGTTCCTTCTCCCATCCGCTGAAATACACTGCGGCCGAGAGCACAAGGCCACCGATGAGAAAGACCGGACCGTGCAAGGACTTCTTTTTTAAGCGCGCCGCGGAAGCGACCGTCTCGCCCTCGATACGGGCACGGACTGCCGATTCGTCCTCGTCTGCATTCAAGCCTTCGAAAGCAGCCAGTTCTTCGGGGCTGTATTCTTTACTCTTGATCACCGTCCAAAGGACGGCGACAAGGAAAACGGCCGCACCCAGATAGAACGACCATTTCACCGAATCGGGAATCACACCTTCGGGGGCCACATTGGAAACCCCGAACCAATTGGTCAGCATATACGGTAAAGCCGACGCGATAACAGACCCGGCTCCGATGAAAAAACTCTGCATGGCGAAGCCTCTGGTCCGCTGCTCGGAGGGAAGCATGTCACCGACAAATGCCCGGAAAGGCTCCATCGAAACATTGATCGATGCATCCATGATCCAGAGCATCCCGGCGGCGACCCAAAGGTAGGGAGAGTTCGGCATGACCGTGAGCGCAAGCGAGGCGCAAACCGCTCCGCCGAGAAAGTAAGGTCGCCTACGCCCAAGCTTACACCAGGTGCGGTCGCTGAAATAGCCGACGATCGGCTGCACAATCAAGCCGGTCAAAGGCGCTGCAATCCACAGAAGCGGGATGGCATGTTTATCCGCTCCGAGCGTTTCAAAAATACGGCTGACGTTGGCATTTTGCAGGGCAAATCCGAACTGGATACCAAAGAAGCCGAAGCTCATATTCCAGATTTGCCAAAAGGATAGTCGAGGTCGTTGCATGATGGGTTTGGGGCTAAAGTTTAAGTGAATCTTCGACAGCTAGAGTTACGTTGACGAGCAGAATTGTCCTGTTTTCGGTGCAGCGTCGGCCAGCAAGCCTCGATGCGTCTGGCTAGTGAGTTCAGCCAGTTCATTCATTTCCGGCAGTAGAGGGATGAAGGAGTCCAGCCGCCAACGCCAGCTGCCGGAACAAACGCCCGGAGTATTCATGCGCGCTTCCGACCCGAGCCCGAGCAGATCCTGCACGGGCACTATCGCAGCGGAACATTCGGAGCGATAGAGGCTCCGAATAAAGTCGAGGTGGACCTTGGAACCATCCCCGCCAAAATAAGACAAGGTCGCCGCACGTTCGGCATCAATTTCTTCAGAACTACGGGTGCTGCCATTGCCAGGCTCACTGTTAAACCAGCCCACAACAGTATCATTGTCATGTGTCCCGGTATAAGCCACGCAGTTGTCTTCATAGGATTCCGGCAGAAATGTGCCCCGCATCGGATCCGTGCCGAAAGCGAATTGTAGAACCCGGATGCCGGGCAATTGAAAGCCGTCGCGCAGCGCCGTGACTTCAGGTGTGATGACCCCCAGGTCCTCGGCGATCACGGGCAGCGGCAAGCCGTAGTCTTCGACGAAAGCTTCAAAAACCTCATGGCCGGGTGCTTTGACCCATTTTCCGCCGGCAGCCGTCTCTGCCCCGCCCGGCACTTCCCAGAAAGCTTCAAAGCCCCGGAAGTGATCAATGCGCACGACATCGACCCAACTCAGAATCTTGCGCAGCCGACGACGCCACCAGCTGAAATGGTCCTTACGATGGCGCTCCCAATTGTAAAGCGGATTGCCCCAGAGCTGGCCGGTCTTGGAGAAATAATCGGGCGGCACACCGGCCATCACTGTAGGGCTGCCGTCGGCGTTGAGACGAAATAACTCCCGGTTACACCACACATCCACGCTGTCATGGGCCACAAAGATAGGCAAGTCGCCGATAATTCGTATCCCAAGGAGCCTGGCGGCGCCCCGCACCTCCTCCCACTGCAATCGCAGGAGAAATTGCTCTAGCTTCGCACGCTCGATCTCTGGCGCGTACTCCACCGAAGCCGCATCGAGCGCTTCGGGGACACGGTCCCGAAAAGGTTTAGGCCAGTCCGTCCAGGCGACCCCATCGAAGCGATTTTTCAAGGCATCATAAACCGCGAAATCATTCAACCAGTCCGACTCTCCATCGAGGAAAGCCTCATATTTCTCACGAAGGGGATGCGAGCAGTCCAACTTGGAAAACGCCGATTGCGCAAGACGACTCAGTTCGAGCTTGTTTTGATACACTTGCGGATAGTCCACGGAGTCACGGCAAGGCAAACGTAGCGACTCCAGCTCTCCATTCGTAATCAAGCCGATCGTATGCAAGTGCTCCGGGCTCAAGAAAAGCGGATTAGCCGCAAATGCGGATAACCCCTGATAAGGCGAGTCGCCGTAACCGGCAGGATTCAGTGGCAGGATTTGCCATAAGCTTTGATCAAGCTTCTTTAACCCTGGCTGAAGAATCGTGGACTTCGGTTGCCTCCAATCTCACCACCGGAACCTGGACCGACACGAACCCGAGTGAAAACCGTAAATTCTATCGAGTGGTTGTGGAGTAAACAAGTTATGTCCGGACGGCGCTCGCGGTGAGCGCGCCCGACCCACAATCCAAACTTCTCTCCCACGTTGATTAAAAGCTTCATTTCAAGTCTATGCTTCTTTGCGCTCATCGCTCAAAGCGATGCCTCCGCGCGCGAGCCTGATTGGGCGAAGGACGTGGTCTGGTATCAGATCTTTCCGGAGCGGTTTAACAACGGCGACCCGAGCAACGATCCCACCCGCGAGTCACTCGACTACTCGGAACACGTTTCACAAAACTGGCAGGTCCGAAAATGGAAATCGGAATGGTTCGAGCGCGATACCTGGGAGGAGCACATGTCGCCCCACTTCCACGAGACGCTCCAGCACCGACGCTATGGTGGCGACTTGCAGGGCGTGCTCGACCGGCTGGATTATTTAAAGGCGCTCGGCATCACCGGCATCTACTTTAACCCGATTTTCTACGCCAACTCGCTGCACAAATATGACGGTCGGTCCTTCCACCACATCGACCCCCACTTCGGACCCGATCCCGAGGGCGACCTTGAACTCATCGCTCAGGAAACGAGCAACCCCCGCACCTGGAAATGGACGGCAGCGGATAAGCTTTTTCTTAAACTTCTGCGTGAAGCGAAAAAGCGCGGCATCCGCGTTATCATCGACGGCGTCTGGAACCACACCGGGCGGGATTTTTTTGCCTTCACGAACATCCTGAAGAAGGGCCGGGAATCGCCCTATACCTCCTGGTATAATCTTATACGCTTTGACGATCCCGGAACCAAAGAAAACGAATTCGACTACCATGCCTGGTATGGCTTCAAGAGCCTGCCGGAATTTGCAAACAACCCCTCCGGCAACAGTCTCCACCCCGGGCCAAAGTTTTACATTTTTAAAGCGACACAGCGGTGGATGGACCCGAATGGGGACGGCGATCCTTCGGACGGCATTGATGGATGGCGCCTCGACGTAGCCGAGGAAGTGCCGTACGGCTTCTGGCAGGAGTGGCACGCCTACATCCGCAAAATCAATCCGGAGGTTTTCACATCAGCGGAGATTTGGGGAAGCGCAGACGATTATCTGGATGCCACGCATTTCTCCTCCGCCATGAATTACCGCGGCTTTGCCATTCCGGTCAAAGGCTGGCTCATCGATGGCCGTATTAGTGCCTCGCAATTTTCGGAGCGGCTCGACAGCGAGCGCAAAAGCCACGGCACGCGGGCCCATGTTCTGCAAAATCTGGTCGACTCCCACGACACCCAACGGGTGGCCTCCGCCATCGCCAATCGTAACACCTGGGACCACTACAAAAGCGACGACTGGTTTGATTACGACGACGGCGAACGCGTCAACGCCCGCACATGGGGCTATGACAACGGGCCGCCTGATGAAGACGGACGCCGTATCTGGAAAATGGTCGCACTTTTTCAAGCCACCTATGTCGGTGCTCCCATGATCTACTATGGCACGGCGGTCGGCATGTGGGGTGCTGACGACCCGGAGGACCGCATGCCCACCTGGTGGCACCGATATGACAAAGAAATTTTCAAAGCCTATCAAAGCGCGTTGCATCTTCGCCACAAGTATCCGGCGCTGCGGCGAGGAAGCTACCGGGTCCTCGATACCCGCGACGATGCTCAAGTCTTTGTTTACGAACGACGCCTAAAAAATCAACGGCTGATCATCGCCATCAATCGGGGTGAAAATGAAGCCGCACTGAGCGCGGATTACGGGAACAGCCTAAAGCTGCTCTACGCCACAGATTCGGATGCCACGACGCGACAATTGCCACGCTTAAGTGCCGCCGTTTATCTGGTAAATTAAGAGGACGATGGATAAACCCTCTCCTACTCGACCCTAATCTCCCAATAAGCCGCGGTCAGCGGCCCAAGGTCGCCGATGCGGATGCCCTCTGTGAGCAACTCGCTTAGTGGCGTTGCCACCACTGCGCTGTCGCTGAGCCGATCTTTAATAAATATTTTTGCCTTCGGATTTTTGCTCCATCCCAGTGTCTCGATCACATGCTCCGGCAGCCGCACTCTTACATCACGCATCGTCGCGCTACCGTGAAAATTGGAGGTGATGAGAAAGTGTGAACCATTCACCGGATCGCTACGCAGGTAACTGTAGAACCAATGACCCGACCAATCCACGTCATCCACCCGACCGTAATTCGGGTTCTTTAAATTCGCCTGGTTGAGCTGGAAGGTATTGCCCATAACGAAGGCCGGTTCCTGTAGCACCTTCAGCAAACGCACATACCATGCGCGCAGCGCACTTTGCTCGTTCGAGAGACGACCGCCGTCGGCGACCCCCTCGTTCCACCACTTATTTAGCTCCGGCATCGACCAATAATCGAAAATGGTCGTTCGTTGATCATCGCCGCCAAAGCCTTCGCGCCCAAGAGCAGGCTCACCAACCATCTGACCGTGGTAGATCATGACCGGACCACGCGATAAACCAAACAAGGTGCCCGTCACGGGACGACCGACTTCCATACCGTTCCGCCCCCAGGTCTCTGGATGGGCTAGACGAATCTCGTCGTGGTTCTCGGTATAACGGAGGGCGCAGTCGAAGAAGAAAGCCCCCAGACGGTCCTGCACCTGTTGCAAGTCATTGGCCCATGCGGTGCGGGTGTAGAGATGCTCCAAAGTGTCGTAGCCGGGGTCGTCATAGACGGCATCAAACCCGGCATCGAGAAGTGCGAGCATGACGTTGTCGTCGGGACGCAGCGCCGGGTCGAAACTGGACACTTTGGCCGGATCGTCGTTGTAGGCTTCGGCACAAAAAAAGACGTCCTCTTTTCGCTGACGGGCGCGGTGAATCACCCATTTCCAGAATTCCGGCGGCACCATGTGCGCCATGTCTACGCGAAATCCGTCGACACCCAAGTCCTGCCAATAGGCCAGTATGGCATCCATTTTTTTCCAGGTATCCGGCAGCGGCTTATTCGGCGTGACCGCGCTGGGATATTCGGGCTTGTGATCGGGGTTCAAAAAGTCAAAGCCGTAGTTCAATTTTACCGTTTCATACCAATCGCCGCGGGATGGAGACCAGCTGAAAACATTGTTACCCGTTACCCGGCCATGCTCTCGTTCCGGCTCAAAGAGGCCATCGGCATTTCCGGCAAGACGAGCGGTTTCATTAATCACCTCGCCCGTCTTGTGATTGACTGTAGGCAGGCGCAAGGGAGCTTCGCCGTCCATAATTTCCGGTGTCAGGTAAAAGAAATTATTGTTGGGGTCAAAATAGATATCCTTTTGGTCATTCACCCCGAAAACGAGCTCGGGCCGAATATCGGATGCATAACTACGCGCCACATGGTTCGGCACAAAATCGATCAGCACTTTCAAGCCAGCTGCTTTCATCCGGGCGCAAAGCGCTTGAAACTCTTCCAGACGCGCTGCCGGATCATCCGCATAATCCGGTGAAACGTCGAAATAATCCCGGATTGCATAAGGGCTGCCCGCTATCCCTTTCAAAAGGTCCGGGTCGTCCGCGGGTTGACCATATTCGCTGTAGTCCGTTGATGTCGCCTGCTGCAGGATTCCTGTCAGCCAGATATGGGTAAAGCCGTCCGCCTTAAAGCCTGCCAGCACCGGGCCGCTCAGGTCGCTGAACTTGCCCGTGCCGTTTTCCGGCAGAGTGCCATTAAGCTTGCGGGTTTCGTTCTCGTTCCCGAACAACCGAGGCAGAAGCTGGTAGATGCGCGGCTTGGTCTGCACATCTCCAAACCGACCCTTCTTTAACAGCTTTCCGTTTCCTTTAATTGCAAAATAGTATGGCAGATAGACCTCGCTTCCGATCCGCTGGGCATATTTGTGGTCTTCCGCAATTTGACCATCCCTCGACTCAATGAACCACTGAACCGCATGTGCCCGTTCCACTCCCGTATCTTTAGGAAGTGTTAGCATGAGTGTCTCCCCAAGCTCCAACACAGAATGACGATCCGTTGCGACTGTTTGCCATTGAAAGTCTTTGTAGTGCCGAACCGATCGCATACCACTCGAATCGGTTTCGAGCAGCACGTCCGCTTGAAAAGGAAGAAACACCCGGCGTGAATCGTCGAGTAGCACGATCGAAGAACCAAAGTTAGGCCCCGCATCCAACGCAACCCAGAGCTTATCGCCTGAAGCTACCGTCCGCGCGGGAATTTCAACAGAGACGACGCGTGCCTGAACGCAACCGGTTGCTGATGCCGCGACAAGAAGAAAGTAAAAAAGCAAATGATTGAGGTGGCTCATAACAGAAGAAATTGAACTACCGATATTGAATGATCCGGCAGCGATCACACAACTTGACTCATTCGACAGTTGAATTGCGCCAAAGCGGCTGAACATTTAGTCCAATTATGAGTAACGCGGTTCATCTATCGGCCATCAAGCATCTCGCCGGTTTCTTTTAAAAGAGAACGACTACCTACTCTAAGATGATCCGCGATTTATTCTCCGGAAAACATGACCCCTTGGGCATCAGCCACTGCCCTGAACTCGTCACTCAGGATCCCAGTCGACTCGGTAATTTCTTGCTTCAGCGCATCGTTCGCTTCCGATCCGTTCGGTCCAGTTGAATAGAGGTGGTAGCCGAATTTGTCCCAAACGCCCGGAGTGTCTTCCCACTTATACCAGTAGATGTAGGGATTACCCCAAGGATCCAACAACGCCTCAGGTTCATCATCGGTGCCCGAGTAATGGAATTTTGAAAGATCCAGAAACTTCGGTGCGTTCTCGACTTCATCATCATCGAGTCTGTCGGCGACCATATAGACCGTGTCGCTGGCCTTCTGAGGATCGAATTTCAACCGCCCGGTTAACGCATAGAGTAACATTGTGCTGGTCTCCTCTCCTGCCGTGCTGGGGTAGCTTCCAGGGCCTGAGTCATGGCGGGGATAATCGCCATAGCGTGCTTTATATGCTTCCAGCGCCTGGGAGATCGCCATTAATTCAACCTTCGCTTTGGCCCGGTTCTGGGCATTTTTCACACCACCCGTAATGCCGAAAGTAATTGCAGCGAGAATCGCGATTATACTAATGACTACGAGCAGTTCGATGAGCGTAAAACCGCTGCGTGAATCTTTTGATTTCGGGGATTTACTATGTTGGAATATTAATCGCATGGGGCCAGGGCTTATGATTTAACTGCATAAATTATCCTGTCTCAACCAGGCTATGTCAACTACGCCTCGCTTTTGATTTTACTGAAGGGCGATTCTGTCAGACAAATCCAACTTTGTCCCTAGCATGCGAGCTCTTTGATAGGCGTAAACGGCAACCCGTGTGCTTCGGCAACGGCCTTGCAAGTGATGCTTCCATCGTAGGTGTTGACGCCTGTTGAAATTGCACGCGACATGGATATCGCTTTTTCGAGTCCGTTATCCGCAATTTGTAATCCGTAATTCAGAGTCGTGCCTGTCAGGGCAAGCGTTGAGGTGCGGGCGACCGCACCGGGCATATTGGCCACACCGTAGTGCAAAACATCGTCTATTATATAAACAGGATCGTCATGGGTGGTCGGACGTATTGTTTCGATACAACCACCCTGGTCGACCGCGACATCAACGATAACCGACCCTGCCTGCATCAGCGAGAGATGCTCACGGCGAACGAGCCGAGGCGCTCGCGCTCCTGGAATCAAAACGGCGCCAATAAGAACGTCGCATTCCTTCAAGACCTGTTCGATGTTCGCTTCATTACTGTAAAGCGTACTGATCGCAGAACCAAAAATATCGTCCAGATAAGCGAGACGGCGTGCATTCACATCCAGAATCGTGACGTCCGCGCCGATACCGACGGCGATTTTTGCGGCATTTGCGCCCACGACTCCCCCTCCAATAATAGCAACCTTCCCGCGTCGCACCCCAGGGACGCCCCCGAGTAGCACCCCGCCGCCGCCATAATGCTTCTCCAGGTATTTGGCACCCTCCTGCACGGACAGGCGACCAGCGATCTCACTCATGGGCACAAGGCAGGGAAGCACGCCATGCTCCTCGATTGTCTCGTAAGCCACCGCCTTGACTCGTTTTTCCAAAAGGAGATTTGTTAATTGCTCTTCCGCAGCCAAATGCAAATAGGTGTAAAGAATCTGCCCTTCCCTCATGAGTTCGCACTCCTGCGGTTGCGGCTCTTTCACTTTGACCACCATATCCGCCTCCTTAAACAGAGATTTCGCATCCGGCAGTATTTTGACTCCCACCTTCGCATAAGAATCGTCATCGAAGCCCGCTTGAAGGCCTGCCGAAGTTTCCGCAAAAACTGTGTGCCCCCGGGCGATATAGGCCTTGGCATCTGCAGGAGTGAGCCCGACGCGATACTCGTGTTTCTTGATCTCTTTAACGACGCCTACCTTCATAGTGTTACTCTGTTAATAGAAATTTCTAACCTGTCAGTATAAATACGAATGACTTTTGTAAAAATAGGCACGTTCGGGCCAACTGCCAAGTCTGGGACTATGAGTCGGCCACACCGCCCACTACTTTTTTCCGCAGAATGACCGCCTTCAGCTCTTTAATGTCTTCAAATCGGAATAGCGAAAGTAAGGCAAAATAAGCCCCAGCCCCCAAAGGCACCGCGCAAACAACCAAGAGAACATCTGCAATCTTTTCACTCTCGATATGAATGTGGGTAAAGAGGACTACGATTACTGCGACAGTAAGCGCCATAGCCAACGCCCCGGCCAAAATCTGGAGGAATGGCTTTACCAGTGTCTTCGCCCTGATTCCGTCTACGCTGGTAGAGAGGCCCTTCCATAATAATGCAGACTGAACGATGGCGGCGATGACATTTGCAGCAGCAAGGCCAGCCACACCAAAAAATTGCATGAAGAAGTAGCCGAGCACGGCATTGGTCACTAAGCAGAGTCCAGCCACACGAATCGGGGTATGCATATCCTTTCGTGCGTGCAGGCCGCGAGTCGCAAAGGTTGCGAGGGAATAAAAAGGCAGGCCGATCGCGTAGATAGCGAGTAGCGGAATGGTCGCCTCGACATCATCCACAGAGAAGCTCCCCCAATTGAAAAGCATGCTGAGAATGGGCTCTGCAAGAACCAGGAGCCCTACTCCAGCAGGAATCGAAATTGCCAGAATCAATCTAGAGCCTTGATTAAATGAATTTGCGAAGCCGGCTTTGTCCTTGTCGGAGGCCGCGCTGGCAAGCAATGGAAAGAAAACCGTCACCACTGAAATCGTGAATACACCCAAGGGCAGCTCCATGAGTCTACTGGCTAGATAAAGGATTGAAACAGAGGAATCATCCAAGCTGAAGGCAAGCAGTCGAGAGACGAGAATATTGACCTGAAGTATCGCAGCGCCCATCAAGCCAGGTAAAAAAAGCGCCCAAACCTGCTCGAGAGCTGCGGAAGACTCAGTAATGATTTTCGGACGCCAACCTTGACGTATCAGATCCCAAGTTGGCAGCGCAAATTGTAATAGCCCCCCAAGGAGCACCCCGCCGCATAACCAGTAGACGATTTGTTGATGACCATCACTGCCCACAAACCATGCCGCTCCCAAAGCGGTGATCATGGCGAGATTCAAGAGCACCGGCGTCAGTGCCGCAGCTGCGAAGCGGCCGATGACGTTCAAACCCGCTGATACGATCGCAGCCAGGCAGATAAAAATCATATAGGGCAAAAGGATGACTGACAGGTCCGCCCCAAGGATCCAGCGCCCGGAGAGAATCTCTAAACCATTCAAAATTGCTAAAATCGCGACGCCCCCTGTTACAGTGGCGAGGAGCAAGACGCACACTCGCAGCAAAACCTGATTGAAGAACTCGAAAGCTGCCTCCTTGCCCTGTTTCTTCAAAACATCGGTGAAGATGGGAACTACGGCCGAAGTCAGTGCGCCCTCCCCCAGCAATCGGCGGAAGAGATTCGGTAGTGTAAATGCGATAATAAAGGCCGAATTCCAGACGCTGGCGCCCAAAGCTGCAAATATCAGAATGTCCCGCGCTAAGCCGAGAAAGCGTGAGCCAATTGTGCTCAGGCTAACTACAGCGATATTTCGGAAATTTTTAGACATATATCCAGCAGGAAGGCTTTTAGAAACTACCGCGCAAAAAGTTTTGGCAATTGTATATTTCTCAGACTTAGTTTGTCTTTTATCTATCGTAGCTGGTCTGCGTACAGTTAACTCCCTCGATATTCACATTTTTCGATATTTCTCATGCCTCTAATTGCCAAACTTACAGAGCGCCTAAAGCGCCACCCTAAACGAGTCGTCTTCCCCGGCGGTAGCGATCCACGCATCCTTCAAGCCGCCAGAAAATTTGCGACCCGTAAACTTGGTATTCCGATTCTTCTTGGGGACCGAGCTACCATTAAGGCGAATGCTGAGAAACTGGACATCAGTCTGGATCATATCCGGATTATAGAACCCCGCCGTAGCGATGAGTGGGACAGTTTCGTAATCAAGTTTCAAGGACTACGCCGCTTCAAAAACCTCAAAGAAAAGGATGCAGAGGCATATCTGGAAAACACGAATTACTTCGCAACCATGATGTTGGCTACATCGCAAGCAGATGCAATTGTGTCCGGCGCGACCAGTTCTGCCTCCAGTGCGATTCGCCCATTGTTACAGATCATTCCGAAACAGGAGGGTATTTCCACCGTTTCTTCGCTTAATATCTTCGACATGGAAGATCTGGAAACCGGCAGAGACCGGGAGCTTTTTCTCTCTGACTGTGCGGTGGTTCCTGATCCGACAAGTGAACAACTGAGTGACATTGCGGTCATGACTGCAGCCTTGAACTACCACCTGACAAATACGGTGCCAAAAGTTGCCTTACTCAGCTACACGAGTAAGAGCGTAACGAGCAAAAACAGCACAGTCGCAAAGATGAAGGCAGCAACCGTGTTGGCGCGCAAGAAGGCCAAAGAACTCGGTATACCCATGGATATCGACGGTGAATTGCAGGTGGATGCCGCCCTGGACGCTGCGGTCGCAAAGGCTAAGAAAATTGATGGTCCTGTCCAAGGAAATGCCAGTGTTTTGATTTTTCCAGATCTTCACTCTGCAAATATTGCCTCTAAACTAGTTGATGTGCTGACTCGAACCCGCAACTACGGTCCTATTCTGACCGGGCTCACTAAACCTGCCGCAGAAATCAGTCGGGGCGCAACGGCCAGCGATATCTTCGGAACAGCCGTAATGGTTGCCTCGCAGGCAATCGACCATAAGCTGCTCTATCCCACTGACCAAGACGATTTGAATGAAGATGTCACCCAAATCGACTAGTTGCGGGGAATTGTTTTAAAGTGAAGATATAAGCGCAGACAATTTATGGACACACAACTTCAGGACGCTCCGCGTAACCAAACAACTAAGCGCATATTCATTGCGGCAACCGGAATGAATGACGGTAAGACGACGACCAGCCTTGCTCTCTTTGCAGCGCTTCGTGAGATCACCGAAAAGGTGGGGTTTATTAAACCGGTGGGCCAGCGCTTTATTGAGGTTGACGGCCACCAAGTTGACGAGGATTCAGTCCTGTTGGATGAGATCTTTAATGTGGAGGTGCCTATCCAGGCCATGAGCCCCATTGCGATTCATTCCAGTTTCACCCGCGAGTATCTGGACAATCCAAAAGATCATTTGCCGAAACTTATCGATAGAATGTGTCGTTCCTTCGACCGTGCCGCTTTCGAAAAGGAGTATATCATCATTGAAGGCACAGGCCATGCCGGTGTTGGGTCGGTTTTCAATCTCTCCAATGCCGACGTCGCCAAGCGACTGGATGCCAAAGTGATCATCGTCGCCAAAGGCGGTATTGGTAGACCTATAGATGAGATTGCTTTAAATAAAGCGCTTTTCGAGGCAGCTGGCGTCGAAGTCATGGGGGTCATTATCAACAAAGTGCTGCCATCAAAGTTGGAGGAGATCCATAAATACTGTAAGACTGCGCTGGAGCGCATGGGCATACCTTTACTGGGCTGTATTCCTGTCGAGAAACAGCTTTTGCGTCCTAACATGAAACAAATTGTAGAGGAAGTTGATGGTCGCTGGTTGAATGGCCAAGAGGAGGGTCGTAAAGAGCCAATCAGTAAGGTGATTATCGGCGCGATGGCCGCACGGGGCCTGTTGGGCCTGCTTGAACGGGGCACACTGATTATCACTCCCGGTGATCGCGAAGATCTTATACTTTCAGCCATAGCAGCTGAGGGACTGACCGAAGAACGGACTATTTCCGGCATTATTCTGACCCGGGATTTAATGCCTGATCCGAGACTGATGGAGATGATCGCCAAAACTCAAATTCCGGTTGTGATTTGCAGCAATGAAAGTTATAAAGTAGCGTCCCTTGTTAATAATATGACCGTAAAAACTCAACCCGATGATGCTGATAAGATTACTATTATTAAGAATTTGATCAAGAAGAACATCGACATGCAGGCCATTCAGGACGCGTTCGAATTTAGAGACCCACCAATTATTTAGCACATATCAGACTATGGCAAAAGAGACACAAGCAAGCTTTGAGGTATCAGTAGAGCGTCTGGAAGAGCTTATCGAGGCGATGGAAGATGGTAGCGCACCGCTGGCTGATTTGGTTGCGAAATACGAAGAAGGCACGAAATTACTTCGTGAATGCCAGACGCAGCTACGCGCGGCGGAACTCAAAATAGAAAAGCTTAATAGTAAAACCGGTGAACCTGAACCATTTGACCTCGAGGAGGGAGATCCAGACTAGCCATATCCCGAGAATCTGCCTGGGAATCTGCACTTTTCACTCTATCAATGTCCTTACTCGAAAATATACATTCACCCGAAGACGTAAAGAAGCTCAAGCGCGAGCAGCTCACTGAGCTGGCTGAAGAGATACGTGAGCGTATCGTGACGACGACTTCAAAGAACGGCGGTCATGTCGGGCCAAATTTAGGTGTCGTAGAGCTGTCAATCGCCCTACACCGCGTGTTCAGCACCCCAAAAGATAAATTTGTCTTCGATGTGTCCCATCAGGGATATGTGCATAAACTACTGACCGGTCGCAATGGAGAGGGTTTTGACAACATTCGTCAGAGCGGTGGAATTAGCGGGTTTTTATCACGTCAAGAGAGTGATCACGACTCATTTGGTGCCGGGCATGCAGGCACAGCTCTATCGGCTGCATTAGGCATGGCCAAAGCTCGTGACATGAAAGGTTCTGACGAGCACGTTGTTGCGCTGTGCGGGGATGCTGCGTTCACATGCGGAATCACCATGGAGGCATTAAACAACGTGGCGAGTTCAACAAAACGTCTCATCATTATTCTCAATGATAACAAATGGTCGATTGCTAAAAATGTTGGTGCACTCCCCCGCTACTTTAATGAACTCATTACAAATCCCGTCTACAATCGGCTGAATGATGACATCGAGCAGTTTCTTCAGAAGATGCCCGGAGGTGAATCACTGATCAACTTTGGGTCCAAGTGGAAAAAGGAAACAAAGGACTTTTTTGTATCATCCTCTTTATTCGAGAAGTTCGATGTTCGCTACATCGGGCCTATCGACGGTCACGACACTAAGCAGCTCGAACATTATCTGGAATTCGCCAAGACTGCAGAACAGCCGGTCCTGCTACATGTGCTAACAACGAAGGGCAAGGGCTATGATGTGGCTCTCGAAAACCCTGAGCGCTTCCATGGCGCCAGCCCTTATGAGATTGAAACTGGAAAGTCTGCGGCTGCACCGGCTGGCACACCTCCTAAGTATCAGGATGTCATGGGCCAGACCCTCGTAAAGCTGGCTAAAGACAATAAAGATATAGTCGGAGTCACTGCCGCCATGCCATCAGGGACCGGCTTGAATATTTTAGAGAAAGAACTACCCGAACAGTTTTTCGATGTGGGCATCGCCGAGGAGCACGCTGTACTGTTTGCTGGCGGCATGGCAACCTCCGGCTACCACCCTGTATGCGCCATCTACTCAACATTCTTACAGCGCGCCTACGATCAGATTATACACGATATCGCTCTGCAGAAACTTCCCGTGCTATTTTGCATGGACCGGGCGGGGCTGTCACCGAACGACGGTGCAACGCACCATGGCCTTTTCGACATCGCCTACCTGCGCTGCGTGCCCGGAGCCTTGATCATGGCTCCTTCAAATGAGGACGAGCTTGCTGACATGATGGCGACCGGACTCGAATGGCAAGGCCCTGCTTTTATTCGCTACCCCCGGGGGAACGCTGCGGGTGTGCCCATGAAACATTTCCCTACGACGATCAAAACTGGAAAATCAAAACGCATACAAACCGGCACTGACGTCGATATTTGGGCGATTGGGACCATGCTTCAGGATGCGGAAAAAGTGGCGGCCAGACTTAGCGAGCACGGAATATCCGCTGGTGTTGTTAACGCACGATTCGCGAAGCCATTGGATGTCGATGCCTTGGAACAATCTGCTAAATCATACCGCCTTATTGTCACAATGGAAGACCATGCAGTGACCGGCGGATTCGGGACAGGAATCGGCGAGGCACTTTTAGATATGGATGTTTCCTGCCCGGTTAAGCGCATCGGTTGGCCCGATGAGTTTGTCGAACACGGCAGTTCAGTTGCCAGTTTAAGAGAAGCCTACGGCTTGAGTAACGAAGCAATCACAGAGCAAATCATGCGACGTTTGAAGGCTTTAAAGTCTACCGGCGCGAGCGTGTCGAACTAAGTAGAACGCTCTTAAGCGCTCGCCAGACTTGATGCGCATTGCATTCGACTGGGCTCACGCCGTGAAGGACCACCGCTCAGCGGGACAGACGCTGCTGCGCTATCAGATCAAACCTTTTGTAAAGCGGGAGAACTCGTCGACTCTACCCTACTCGATCCCAAGTGTTTTACGCCCTTCGTCCGATATCATGTGTGGCGTCCAGGGTGGATCCCACACAATCTCGACCTGCGCTTCGGACACACTGCTTAGTGCTTCAACGCTCTTTTTAACGTCGTCTGCAATGACTGGCCCCATACCGCAACCCTGCGCAGTGAGTGTCATTTTAATTTTCAGATCATGCTGCTCCTCGGCTGATGCTGACGGAGAAGCCTGAAGATCATAAATCAAGCCAAGATCAACGACATTGACTGGAATTTCAGGGTCAAAACAAGTCTTCATCGCATTCCAAACCTGCTCCTCACTGAAAGGCTCATTATCGGATGCTTGTTGCTCCGAATCGCCGGCAGCTTGTAGCTCTTGCTCGACCGCAGCACCCAGGGCATCCAAATCCTTGCCGGAAATCCGGTATAGGCCTGCGTCAGTCCGAACTGTGACTGATCCACCCAGGGCTTGCGAGATACTCACTACAGTGCCTGCTTTTAATATATGCTCATCTCCGGCGGGTATGATGGTCGCGCTTGTGTCGCGCGATAAAGTAATTTCTGCATTTTTGTCCATGTATCGCTATGATCCGTAAGCCGTATGCACTGTCAAACTATGTTACGCCGTTCGAATTAGTATTAAGCAAAAAACGGATTATGGTTACGCTCGAATTCGACTGTCGTGATAGGCCCATGGCCGGGACACAAGATTGTCTCACCGGGTAGGCTTAATAAATTGGATCGAATCTGCGCGAGTGCAGACTTGTAGTCGGCACGCACCTTCCCGATCGAATAGCAAAACAGGGCGTCTCCTACGAATGCGATCGGTCGACCGGCACCCTCTAAAAGGTAGCTCGTGCCACCGGGTGAATGCCCTACAGTTTGAAGGGCTGTGATTTGTAGTTTCCCCAATGCGTAAACATCTCCAGCCTTGACCGGTAAGGCCTTTCCGTATGGCTCGTCGACCGGTGTGTGTGAATGAGCAACGACTTCTGCCAACTCATTGAACCTGACTACGTGGTCGGGGTCTGTATGGGTAAGGAAGAGATGGCAGTCGGAATGGATGCGACTGATTTTAGTATCAAATACGCTTTTAAAGCGAGAGCCGGCATCAAATAAGACTCCCACCTCCCCATCTTTATCAGGTTGGACTGAATAGCTATTCACCGTCATTTCCTCATACCCGGGAACGGGAAACGGAGAGTTGTGCCGTTGGATACAGTCAGGTAACTGGCAGTTCGCTCGTTTAGGACACGTGGCAAGCTCATGTAGGCAGTCGTGGTTCAGGTATAATTGCCTGGCCACTATGCGGGCGGCACCCTCCTCATAATCTCCCGCCAACAAAAATTGAACAACTCTCATGGGGAGTTCTACGCGTCGGGCAAGGTCTTCCGCGGACAGTCCCAGTCCGCGCATGGCCTTCACCAATACGTCCTCAAAGTCATCCTCTATGGGTATTGTATCTACAGGTTGCAAGGTAGTCTGTTTGTCGCGTCACATGGAATTGCGCCAGAAAAAAAAACCCGTTCGAATGAACGGGTTTTGGTGGTCAAGGCGGGACTTGAACCCGCACGCCTTACGGCACAACATCCTTAATGTTGCGTGTCTACCAATTCCACCACTCGACCAAGTGGCCTATAGAAAACATAGGAAGGATGTAGGTGATACGATGGATTTTTGTTAATTCAACATAAATATTAGAAAAATTACATCTCCTCCAAAAAAGCGACGACTCATGCTTGTCAGTCGTCATAATATCCCGTAGTGGTATTAACTTACTAATCAAATTCCACGTGCCTGGTTATCCGAGCGCGTTTTTCACTAACATCACAATGGCTGAAGAAACGGCATCCTCCTCATCGAACGAATCCAAGAATTCGCTCGACCTTAATACTCTCTCAGGTCTCGACTTCGGGCCAAATTGGGCCGATGAAAAATCAGCCAAGTCCTCTAAGTCGAAGCGCTTTGATAATGGCGGCAGCGACCGGGGCAAGGGTTCGGGTTCGGGTAGAGCGAAGTCACCCTCTTCCCGTGATCGCCGATCCGGCGGCCGACCACAAAGAAGCCGCGATGACCAACGCTCTGCCGGCAGCGAGAAACGCGGCCGTGGAAGACCAGACCAGAGCCGAGCCAAGCCTACGTTTGCGCCTACGGTTAAAGTTGATGTTTACCCGCAGGACGAGGCCTTTGAGGCACTGGTCAAACGCCTGCAGACAAGTGCACGCACGTATCAACTCTTTGAAATCGCACATCTCTTATTGGAAAAACCCGAGCGATACGTCGTCGTTGTCGCCCCGAAAGATTCCAAGCCGAATTCCAGTGAGGCAAAGCCCCTACTCTATTACTCAGTGCCCGGGCACTTGCCCTTCGCGTCTGAGCTAGAGGCCATTGATTTTGTGGTAAAGGAGCACATCGATCAGTTTTTTGAAGTCGAAGAAATCGAAGTCGAACCGCCCTCCGGCAACTTTCAGATGGTCAATCGCTGTTCTATCACCGGAGAATTGCTGGGGCCTCCAAACTATCACCGTTATCAGGAGTTTCTTCAACGCCACTACAATGCACGCATCAATGGTATGAGCTTTGAGCGCTTTCAGTCTAAAGTTGAAAGTAGCAAGGAGCAGGAGGATATAGACGCCTGGCTTGAATCGATGAAGAAGGGTGCCCGGTATGTCGTCAAAGACCGCCAGGATTCTGAACCGGAATCGTTCGACACTCTGGAAGCCGCACGCCATTTTTTAATCTCTCAACGTAAAGATAAGGTCGTTTGTTCAGGAGATCACGTGCGTTTTGCCGGGCGCGACATTGAGCGCATTCCAATGAGCGACATACGCCGATCTGTAGAGAGCTATGTTGAGGAACAAAAGCACTTCCCGCTGGATTCTGCGAACAACATCCGGGGCCGCCTTCGCAGACATAAATTCGCTGTGTATAAAAAAGGAAGTAAGGGTGTCTCCTTTGTCTGTGCAGTGAAGCGGAAATTCCGTGATAGTAAAACAGTCTTCACTGAATCAATCAGCGATCTCATTGATTTTATCGAAAAACACCCCGAGATCCCTGCTTCTAAACTATCCAAAGAATATATCGGGATCGATACGGAAAAACAACAACCCAGCGCCTTGGAAATGAAAGAAGAGGAGGCCGCTACAACGGCTTCTGCTGTAGAGCCGGAGACATCAGAAAATACTGATATCAAGACGGATAACGAAGCACCTCAAGCAGTCACCGCAGAGTCCACTCCAGCTCCGGACAAGGAAGCGTCCACCCAAGCGACACCAAAGGTCGAGTTAAGCGAAGACGAACATAAGAAGCTTAAACAGCTCATGCTTGATCTACGATGGCTCATTACTGAGGGTTACGTCACAGAATATGGAGATGGTAGACTGTTTGCACCTGCCCCACTCCCGGAATCAACCAAGAAGGATGTCGCCCCTGCTAAAAAAACCGTTACCGCGGACATCAAGTCGACGGCACCTGATCAGGAAGTTGCTAAGTCCGTAGAGGCTGAGGTGAAGCGGGAGGATGCTAAAGAGCCACCTGCCGAAGCTAGTGCAGCAGCAAAGCCTGACGCGGAAAACGATCCGCCACCGGAAGTATCACCCTCTCCGGAAAAGACAGACGTTTAGGACGAGTGGACTCCCTTTCTGTCGCAAGAATGTGTATAGCATACATGTTAAGGCTATTCAGATAGGCTGATCCTTTTAATCGACTACTTTCAGTAATGCCGCAAAATGCAGAATCTAATCGTGATGATAGTCTCTCGCATTGGCATTGCCTTCGCACACAGATCAAACGCGAGCATATAGCCGCTTCGTTTTTACGCCAAGTAGATGGCATTGACGTATTCTGTCCACGTATAAACATTCTGAAAAAGACCCGAGCAGGTAAGAAGCGCTTCATCGAAGCGCTCTTCCCGGGCTACATATTTGCAGAGTTCAATTATGCCGAGCAACGCAGACTAGTCATGCATACACAAGGCGTGACCTCTATCGTAGAGAACGGTTCCAGGCGCGTAGTGCCGGAAGACGTCATTGCCGAATTAAAAGCCTCTCTCGGTGATGAGCTTATTGAAGCTCCGGACCCCAGCCTCGAAGTGGGCGCAAAAATTGAATTTGTCTCGGGCTCTCTAAAGGGGCTAAACGGCAAAGTCCTGGCTCGATTAACCTCCGGAGATAGAGTAAAAGTCCTTCTTGATTTCTTGGGAAGAGACATCGAAGTCACCACTGACCCGTCAGAAATCATGCTGGACCCCGAGGGAACCTAGCGATGCTCGGGGAATCTTGCCGATGCACTTTACCGACAAGAAGCTTTATTAGTATCTCTTGATTTCCCAACTGATTTTTGTACCATGATACTTTGAGCTCGTTGTGCCTTCGGGAGCGCCAATCCGACCTGCTGTCATCGTCATATAATTGGGATTCAAATAAAATTCGCCCGTACCCTCATCACCTACGTCGCCAGGTAAAACAGTCCGCCCATCCTGGAATTCAATGATTTTTGGACGGTCTTGGAGAAAGAGATCCAATGATCTCACTGCCAGCTCCCCTTCAGCAGGAAACTCGTAGCGTAGGAACTCTTCGGTTTCAACAGCGTCAGCTCCGGACTCTAGCCAGACGACTGAAAATTTTCCTGTAAAATCGTTGGGCAGGATGAGTTTAATTGGCTTCGGTGACTTATCCAGACGTTTAATCCTGGAAAGACGAGGACCTGATCTTTTATTGCTACAGGTGAGCTTGAGCCAACGCCCCATGTTGTTGGATCATCATTATTACGCTCCTTCTTTTTGTAGTTCATCCTGATCATCTTATACGGTTCCGGGTCTAGCTTATACCACACGCCATCATACTCGATGCCAGCACTCGTACTATTCAGGATTTCTTGAGAGATATCTTCGAAGACAATAGAACCAAGTTCTCGATCGAATTTCCACTCCAAACTCTCGCCCAGTTCTTTTATGTATTTATCAGGTTCGTCTTTAAAGTCATAAAGCGCTAGAGCCTGCTCTAGATCCTTTTCTCGAAATGCGGACTCCACCTTCCCGCTGAAATCCTCCTCAAGAGTCGCTATATCTGGCGAACATGCGGCAAGGCCGAAAAGTGAAAACAAAATAGAGAACGTAATGAGTTTTTGAAACATAACAGTATTTAGAGAGGTGAAACATATAATCAAGCCGTCGTGACCTAGTCGAGGCTTACCCCGTAGCGGTGTGCTTCAGCCACCGCATCGAACTGGAGATTCGGCTCCGATCAGAAACGGCGGCTAAAGCACGCCGCTACGTTTAGTCTTTCCAGACAGAAACGCCACCGGGTGTTAAGTCCTGCTCGCCAATAAGAAATTCCGCCTGCTGCTCGGTTGGTAGCGTATAGGTCTGATCCGTGTAGTTGACACTGACCCAGACGCCGTCGCGGTAGTCGGCGAAGACGTATGGCGGAAAATCAAAGGGTAAATCACCAGCGAACCGGGTATAGACTTTACGCAAGAGTGCGTATTCCATTTCCCAGTCAGTTGTCCATGTGCCGACGTAGGTGCTGCTCCCCTTCCCTATGTTTTGGTGGGTGATCGCCGTTGTGCCTTTGTAGAATTGATCTTCGAAGACGCCCCACGTTTCGGTATTCTCATAGGGCTTAATTAGCGTGCCCCACATATACCAGGGGTATTCACTGCCGGCAAATGAGATCATGCCGGGGCGGCCCAGAGGGAGGTGATCGTAGAACTCTATCTCGCCACCCACTAGCGGCCAAATCGGCTCCTGGATTTTGGCTTCCCAGAGATGACCACGGTCATCCTTCAGGCCTGAGCGAGTCGTCATAATAAGATGTCCACCCTCCTTCACATAGGTCTCCAGTTTAGCAATAAGCTCTGGGCTCATCATCTGATACGAGGGGACGACCATGAAGGGCGTGAAATCAGCATCGAACGCATCACTGGGGTCAAGGAAGACGACATCGACAGCCATCCGTTTGAGCCCCTGATACCAGGTGTAGAGATGCTGCCATGTGTCCCAGTCGCGGCGGTGTGGGTAGCGTTCGATATCCATGACATTGCGCTGACTCCAGAGGAAGCCTGTGCGGGTCTTTTCAACAAAGGCATTGGTGGCGTCAGTATCGAGTTGATCTTCGATGGCATTGATCTCGTTGACGGCTTTGACAAAGTCCTGACCACCAAAGCTGACACTCACGCCGTCGGTTTGCATAATACCGTGGTGAAACTGCTCCGTGCCGAACAGTGGCTGTTTAAAGCGATACGTGCAAACGAGACGCTGCCCCATACCGAATGCGTGCCAGTTCCACATACGAACAGCTCCGGGTAACGGCATTGCATTGAATCGGCCCCAGTTGATTTGACCGGGTTGCAACTCCATGATGCCAGTGTAGCCACTGACGGATGCCGCGATTTCACCAAACATGCTATACTCCATGCCCGCACCGAGACGATGCGATAGAGAATCCCCTGCATCATTCATGATATTATGCGTGATATACATGGTGTGGCTGGCAAAATCGAGTGCCTCACGCGTCAGGAAGGGGTTCACGTTTTTCAGGCCCTTGAAGGATGCATAGTTGGTGGTGATCCACTGGCTGCCGTCCCCGTGCGCACGAATGATGTTGGCTTGATCAATAAGATCGCGGGCAATTTCTTCGGAGGTGTAGGTCTCAAAGTCGAGATAAGCGTGTGGGTTAGCTGAGGGTATGATCACCTGATCGAAATGATTCATAGTGAAGCTCCAGAAAGCGGCTCCCCATGCTTCATTTAGTTTTTCAATGGTGCCGTATTTGTTTTTCAGCCAGGCACGAAAGGCTTTTAGCGCCGACGGGCTGTAATCCGAGCCACCTTGAATGTGAGGCTCGTTGGAAATTTGCCAACCCCAGACGCGGTCGTCCTGAGCATAGCGCTCAGCAAGTTTTGTCACGATACGTGCCACGTATTTTTGGTAGATTGGGTTGGCTAGCGAATGGTCGAGCCGTGCCCCACGATGACCGACCCTATTGCCTTCTTCGTCGACTCTCAGCACCTCTGGATGCTTTTCGGCCAACCAAGCTGGTATGCAAGGTGACGGCGTGCAGAGCAGGACCTTGAGGCCGTTCTTGTCAGCTAAGTCGATGACCTTATCCAGCCAGGTGAAATCAAAGTTTCCTTCTGTGGGCTCGAGTCGTGCCCAGGCAAATTCATTGTAGTGGATGAAATCAAAACCGAGATCGGCCACCCGCTTTATGTCCCGTTCCCACTGCGCTTCGGGCCAGTGCTCCGGGTAGTAATAGACCCCGAAGTGGGTGCCTGCTTCAGGGAAAAACTCATCCTCAGAGGCAGATAGCGAAACGGCTAGCACCAAACTGAAAATAAGGCCGAAAAACCAGATCTTTAAATTCATCATGCCTTAATAATTTGCTTAGCCCTTAATGAGATGCCAGCAAAAACAAATAAGGATGATACTAATCCTAGCCTGATTCTGCCAGAGCGATTAAGCCGCGTAGGTATTCGACCTTAGCTGCGTCAATATCTTCTTCAAAAACCAGAATATTTGGCAAAGAGGTGGCAAAGTAATCGATCTTGGCGGGCACCTTTATTTCGGTATTCGCGTAGTCAATCATGGCTTGTAGCACTTCTTTGGCTTCTGGCTGGCGTCCAAGCGCAGCGAGGGCTTTAGCTTTAAAGTAAGTCAGTTCCGAGAATTCACTCACCGCCATTCCTTGGAAGTCGCCGGATTCGTTCGCGGCCGCTTCAAACTCGGCGAGCGCTTCGTCTTCGCGCTGCATGGCTCGCAGTGCGCAACCTTTCCAGTAAAGAACATCGGCTTTGGCCTGAAGAAGATGATACTTCTCGCCGAGGCGATCCGGGGTCTCCATCGCGAGCACGAAGTGTTCCAGGGCCGCAGCAGCGTCTCCAGCTTCTAAAGAAGACTGGCCGAGTTGCAGGCGAGCGGTCGTGTACTGCCGAAGCACTTTACCTTCGCCCCCCTCCCACGGATGGAAACTGCGTGAGAGCAATAGATCGAGCGCCTTCTGTGATTGAGCTGTCTCATTGTAAAGTGTCGCGAGTTCGACTGCAGCATCGTCACGATCGAGTACAAGTTCCATGCTTGCTTCGAGGAAGGCTAGCATTTCGTGTGCAGAATCTCCAAGCTTACGGCAGAGCTGGACGTATTCTGCAACGAGACGTGAATCCTTAGGATCGCATTGCAGCGCCCGGTCGTAGCTGGCACGGGCTGCCGCTTTGTCGCTGCAGGCATTCCAGTAAGCGATTCCAAGATTACGGTGCGCCGTGGCAAAAGCGTCGTCCGCCGCCCGTGCCCCTTCCCAGGCATGAATGGCCGCTTTGTGGCGCTTCTTATCGTAGTAATAGTTACCGAGGCCGTAGCATGCATTGCGATCAGCGCCATGCTGCGAGACGGCCCACTCCAGGACAGTAACTTCATGCAGACGTGAAGGGAAACAGTAATCAGGCGCAGTCGAACGCGCAACATTCAGAGCTTCACTTGATTTCTCACAGTCCCCCTTCCCTGACAGCAACCAAGCCAAGGTGTATTGCGTCATGACCGAGCGCTCTAAAGGGTTAGGCACCTGCACCGGAAGAACTTCATTCGCGTGGTGGGCATTGAGTAGTTCAATCGCCTCATCCAAGCATCCGCAATCAGCGTAGTCGAATGCCACATCGAGCGCGGTTTGGGCGTCGTTACGGCTTTGGCTGGCGAGTTCAGCTCGTCGCCCCTTGAGTTTGGCCTGCTCCGCGAGCGCCCAATGATCCAACGCATCAGTTTCCAGTAGCTTGGTAATTATACCAGCCGCACCTTCAGTATCATCGAGCTGGCGCAAGCAGATCGCTTTTGCAATATGCGCTTTGTTGTGGTCTTCATTCACCTTCAGTGATTCATTCAAATGCTCCACTGCTGTATCCAACTTGCCACGACGCATGTCGATGCATGCCAACTCGTAAAAGGCCGCAGCACGCCAAGCATAGTTCCAAGTCGACTTATAGAAGAACCCATAAGCAGCATCAAAGTTGCTTAAATATCGGCTCGTTAACCCCATGTAGTAATGCGCTTCACCCGTCTCGGGGTTTGGGTGACGGACAGTGAGGCGGGATATCGCATTCTTAAAATGCACCCCGGCTTCAGTGAAGTCTGCTCTCGACAGCCTCAGCCGACCGAGGGCGATATTACAACGGCTGTCGAAGGGGTCGCGCCGCAGGCCCTCTTCCCAGTAAAGTTCGGGGTAGCGAGTTGGATGACGATATTGATCGAGGTGCTCGCCTGTCAGGTAAAGTTTGTCGGCAGATTTGATCGCTTCGGGCATCGGTGGTTCAGAGGCCAACGGACGGTCACGAACGAGCGTTGTTTTATCCACCGGGCGGTGCCCTATCAACGCCTCGCCTAGGTGGTTAAAAACCCAGACGCACAGCGCCGTATCGCTCTCACCTTCAAAGGTGAGTGTTCGATCCTGCCATGGCTCGTCCGGCGCAACATGAATCGTTTTTTCGAGTATGACCCTATCCGCGCTTTTCACAACGACCTTAACGCCTTCCATTGGCCGCGAGACAGCTAGACCGAGGTCGATGGTTCGATCCTCTTCAATAACACAGCGCAGGGCCGCGAGGCCGTTCGCTTGCTGGACAGGCCCGAGCTTTTGATAAGGCCACCAGAATTGTGAGAAGGTCTTGGTCTCGTAGGGCGCGAGGTAACTGAAGTCGGGCTGATTGTCCGTGTAGACACCAGCCATCAGTTCGATGTAGGGCCCATTGGAATCCGTTAGCTCACGATCCCAGGCCCAACCGAATTTATGATTGCCCCAAGTCCATTGCTTCTTCCCGGGGCTTATGTGCTTATTCGCTACATGAATGAAGCCGCCCTGCGTCTCATAATCATAGCCGCCAAAGAAGTCCTCTTCCGTCTGGCAGACCATGTAGCTCGTCGGGACGGGGATATTACGGTAGCGGGATAGATCATTTGCACCAGGCCGTGCCGCATAATCGACTCCATAGTAGTCGTTTTCCGCGAGGGGGAATGAAGACATGGCTCGGACCGCATGATCGGCGACATAATGCACGTCTGTCGGAAAAAAGCTTTGATAGTTATCGTGCACCCGGGCAGCGACATTCGCCCACCAGAGAAAAGTTTGTGTGTGCGGAGTGCGATTGTAGAGCCTGCCGCGCAATTCAATCAATGAGCTGTTTGGGCGCAGCCGTATACCGTGCATCCCCTTGAGTCGATTCAGAGGGTCATGCTCACTCTGCCAGATGGTTTGGCTCCCATCCGCTTCGTGCTCAATCGAAACATCAGCCGGCAAATAAGTGCCCGGCCGGTGGTGTTGCGGCCAATTAAACTCAACGCCACCCGAGATCCACGGACCAGCAAGGCCAACCAGCGCGGGCTTAATGACATCCTGACGATAAAAGAAATCGTAGTCATTATTGACCTTATCCTGGCCAAGAAAAATGCGCCCTCCGATTTCAGGCAATAGCACGAGGCGCACGTATTCATTCTCCAAACGCGCGGCTTGATAGTTCGTCTCGACTGGCGGTTCATCCTGTAAAACCTTATCAATAAATGGAACCGGATACACTTTACCGCAGGAACCTTGATACACGCGCTTCTCGAAAAAGAGCGGATTCTTTTCCGGCTCTCCCAACCCATAGGTTGGAATTCGTATCGTCTCCAGTTGTGCTATAACATCTCTCATATTAGCTTATAGTTTTAATTTAAAAGTGCCTACGCCGCAGTCCTACCAAAAGACGACAATGAAGACGACGACCCCGAGGATAACAACCGCACCAAGCATCTTGGTTTTCGGGTCGGTCCGCAGGTCGAGGTCTTTGCGCTCAGGCAAGACCTTCGCCTCGCGCATCGGGGCAGCGAGCGTGATCAGCCCCATCAGGACGCACACCGCGATGAAAGCGATAAGCACATGAAGGAGAAAATGAATATCTGTAGCAAATTTCTGCAGTAGGCCGTAAAAGAGCGGCCCAGTAACAAGCGCTACAACTCCCGCTGCGGGTGGCGCCTTCTTCACTAGCATACCGAAGCAGAATGCTGCCACGACTCCAGGCCAGATGTAGCCTTGAAATTGTTGAATGAATTGAAAAACCCCACCGAATTTTGGATCAGCCAGCATTGGAGCGAGCAAACATCCAATCACTACGAAGACGATGACCATGATTCGACCAAGCCACACCATCTCCGCTTGCTTCGCCTCTTTGCGGAAGAGGCGTCGAACCACATCCAATGTAAAGATTGTCGAAGCTGAATTCAGCATTGAGGCTAGTGAACTGGTAATGGCTCCCGCCAAAGCAGCGAGGAGAAAACCGCGCATACCTGATGGCAGGAGGTTGGCAATCAAGGTCGGATAGGCCTTGTCCGGCGTTTCGGCTAATTCAGTCGGAAATAGTTGAAAGGCCATGATGCCTGGCATCACGATAGCAAATGGAACGAGCAACCATAGGCCACCGGCAAAAATCATCCCCAGTTGACCATCCCTTAAGGTCTTGGCTGCTAAATTTCGCTGAACGATGAATTGATTCAGCCCGCAGTAGTAAATCAGAACAATCCACATGCCACCCATTACACCCGTCCATGGCAGGTTAGCGTCATCAGCAGGTAGCACCATGTGCAGCTTTTCTTCATTCACAGCAGAGAACTCAGCCCAGCCGCCACACGCATCCAAGCCGATGGCAAAGACCAGCAGACCACCTGCGAGTAACGCGACACCTTGAATCAAATCCGCATAAGCTACGGCTTTCAGCCCACCAATCGCAGTGTAGAAAGCAGCCGCGCCGCCGATCACCCACACTGCGATCGACAGATCGATATCGAAAATCGTATGCAGCGTCAGTCCTCCGGAAAAAAGCACTGCAGTCAGCAAGACAACGACATAGATCGCGACCGTAAGAATCGCGAAGATCGAACGCGCCACCACATTATAGCGGTATTCCAAATATTCCGGCATGGTATAAATACCGGCCTTCAGAAACTTCGGCAGCAGTGTGAAGGCAATTAGCACAATACCTACCGACCCAATGAGCTGCCACCAACTGACCGCCAAGCCGACAGAGCCTGCGCCCTGCCCCGCCATGCCGACAAACTGTTCAGTCGAAATATTGGCCGCTACAATGGATATACCGATGAGCCACCAAGGTAGGCCACGACCGGCAAGGAAATAATCCTCTCCTTCCTCCGAACCACCGCGGCTCTTCATCAAACTAAAGCCGATGACAGCGAAGAAAAAAGAAACGAACAGAATCCAGTCAAACAGAGACAGAGCCATAATAGTTGGGGTGATGAGGTTAAAAGAAGCATATATCTTAGCATTTGACCGAGTCGTATTGAAATAGCTATATTTCCGGAAACATGGACGATCTTACGCAAATGAAGGCAGAAGGGTTTGTCGGTCAGCGCCTCTACAGGCTACCGGCCAAAGCCTTAGAGCGCGTTCGCCAGCGCCCTTTCACCAAGGACTTCATCGTGACCGACCTGGGCTACTTCCCGACCGTCGATTCTCATAGCGTAGAGCGCAAGAATGGCGCCGAGCAATGGATTCTCATCTTTGTCAACGAGGGTCAGGGTTGGTATAGAACCAACAATCAGAAGTATTCCCTCGAATCGAATGAGGTGCTTTTAATTCCACCAGGGCACGCACATGCTTATGGTGCCGATTCAGCCAGACCGTGGAGTATCTTCTGGTTTCATTTTGAAGGGGAAGGTATCGAACAACTGCTCGAATGGATCACCCCCAAAGATGGTCTTGATTCAATGCCCTGCCGATCTCCGGATAGTCTGCGCCGACAATTCCACTCCATTTTGTCCGCCGTCGAAAGGGGCTATCACGAACACACACTATTAGAACTCTCTCGAGTCCTAATTCATACACTCACGCTGCTCCATCGCAATCCTCACAGACGGCCTCGTGAACAACAAGCCGAGCGTATCGAATCAGCCATGAACCAAATAAGAGAAGATATTGGCCAGCCTCAATCTCTCCAGCACTATGCAGAGGCCTCCGGCCTTTCAGTCAGCCAATTCAGTTACCTATTCAAGCAACACACCGGCCTTAGCCCGATGAGTTACCAATCGGAAGTTCGCATGCAACGCGCTTGCGAGCTGCTAGATACCACCGAGGACAGCATCAAATCTATCGCCAGGCAACTCGGCTACGAAGACCCCTTATATTTTTCGCGCGCATTTAGAAAATGCACTGGGCTGTCACCAAGCCAGTATCGTGATAAAGTTTAAAATACTCCACTACGCTCTACGAGCTTCCTCCTTCGCTAAAGCTACTACCATTATGGCGATTCAGAGGTAGGGCGCAGTCTCCAGACAAGCCGTCGCACTGTGGCAGAATGCTCCGATCGTAAGGTGAAGATAGGCTCTAGGTCACTCACAGAAAAGGGCGAAGAGCTTATCACGAAGTTGTCAGACTACATACTGAAGCTGACCATTGATTTCTCACAAGAATTCACGAAGAACCTTTACTTTTATGATATGGCCTGCAATCCGAAGCTCGAAGAGCGAAGTGTAAGCAGGTTACGCTTCACCAGAATCGTTTCTTCGCGAATGCAGCACCGGATCCACTTTTGAGGTATTTTTCGAAAGCACGGGCCTTTTCCTCGGTTTCAAATGCAGCATACCAAATCACCTTCCATGGACGGAAAGGCCGAGTGTAATCACAGCATCCCGCATTGTGGTGCTCAAGCCGCTCCTTTAAGTCAGCGCTCTGACCAACATACTCTCGGTCGGGATACTTCAGGCTTCGGATGCGGTAGACGTAATGCATCTTTAAAATAGAATAAATAAAATACCCCACTACGCTCTACGAGCTTCGAGGGGCATCCTTCGCTGAACGGCTTCTAAGTATTAAATACGATTTAACTTTTATGATATGGCCTGCCATCCGA
>Ga0307981_1000301_pt1 | contig 51709 bp, 19 predicted proteins | sample OrgLakmetagen987_FD_201849 | JGI IMG/M metagenome (GOLD analysis project Ga0307981, IMG submission 201849) | Saline water microbial communities from Organic Lake, Antarctica - #987 | ecosystem: Environmental > Aquatic > Non-marine Saline and Alkaline > Saline | place: Antarctica: Organic Lake... | reverse complement strand
CTGAACCTGAGCGATTTAATTATAACGTGCCGAACTGACATCACTCCTGAAGACAATCCGCTGTCGCTAGTGGATGCATTTAAGGCGATTGAGGATGATCTATTGCTAGTTGGGCATAATCCACATCTCTCCTTTTTATCCAGCTATTTGCTTTCAGGAGAGCGCTCTAGAGTACAGATCAATATGGCTACAAGTGCTATGCTTTGCTTGGAGTGGTTGCCGTATTCTAATTGGGATGAGTTTGGATCTTGTGCACTTAATTGGATGCTCAACCCGAAAGATTTATGCCCTGAAGTAGAGTAGGCTGACGCCAATTAGTAAGACGACGATACAGGCCCCTTTTGCCCGGAAATTTTTCTCTTTGTGTATGTAAATACCACCGATGAAGCTAATTAAGACCGAGGCCCTTCGAATCGGAGAGATGACAGAGATCAATGCAGATTCCTGCGCTATCGCGGTGAAATATAAAAAATCCGCAATGAGCAGGAGTATACCGATCAGAGGAATCGAGTATCGCCATTGAAAAGAGCCTCTCGGCCAGACGCGAGCGAGCCAAAGCAAGTAAAAGGGTAAAATCACAGGGACTAGATAGATCGAAAACCACGCTTGAACGGTGGCAGGACTTAGTGCTGCATTTTGGAGCAAATATTTATCATATACTGCACTGAGGGCAGATAAGCAGGTTGCCAGAATAATGAACGTGACCCATTTATTGCGGTAAAAACGAATACCTTCTAATTTTCCGACCAAAGAAAATGCGTAGAACGCGAGGAGTATGACGGTAACACCGATCCATTGAAGGTAGGTTAGTCGTTCGCCCATTAAGGTAACTGCGATCAGGATGGTCCACAATGGACTCGTCGCTCGAATCGGGGAAACAATCGAGATCGGAAGGTTTTTTAGTGCGAAGTAGCTAAATATCCAAGAGCTGCCGACCAGCATAGATTTGCCGAGAAGGCGTAGATGGTCCTGCAGGCTTATTGGTGTAACCACAAATTGGCTCATAAAACCCTGATCAAAAGTCGAAGTAGGGCACACCATGATCACTAACCAAATTAAAGCACCGCAGAGCACCCCAAAAAAGAGGACCGGTAAAACGGCGTTTTCCTTTAGCGCATGTTTTTTAGCCAAATCATAAAAACCAAGGAAACATGCAGAGAGTAAACTAAGAAATATCCACGACATATTTAAGAAACCGACAAGATACCAGGTATGCAGCTCTGTAAATAGGCAAGACTGTCGAATAAGCTAATACGTGTAGTGAGAGACTCTTGACAAGCTCGGACGGCTCCCTACTTTCCATTGTTCGTTAATTTAACCCAGCAACAGTTTTTAAAGCGGGCATGCCTCGCTTTTTTTATTTTCCGCCCACTACAATGAGTCACGAAATACTATCCGTCCTAGAATACATGGAGAAAGAGAAAGGCATCAGTCGTCCAGACATGATCGAGGCCATCTCATCTGCAATTGCCAGTGCTGCCCAAAAAGGAGTCAGCGCAGGTGGCGACATACGCGTGCAAATAAATCCTAAAACGGGAGCACTCAAGGCGTGGAGTCTACTCTCAGTGGTCGATTCGGTCAGCGATGCATCAGTCGAAATCCACATTGAGAAGGCCCGCCAGATAGAGCCTGACGTGCAAATCGGTGGCACGATCGAGAAGGAAGTTGATCCCGCATATCTGGGTCGTATCGCCGCACAAACAGCGCGCCAGGCAATCATGCAGCGGATTCGTCAATTTGAAAAAGACCGTATCTACGATGATTACAAAGATACGATCGGCGACATCGTCACAGGCACTGTTCGCCGCCGTGAGCGAGGTGACTTAATTATTGATTTGGGTAAGGCCGAAGCGATTTTGCCACCACGTGAGCGCGTTCCTGGCGAAGACTATTCTCCCGGTGAAAGCATACGCTGCTTACTGCTTAAGATCGAGCAGACCAACCGCGGTCCTGATATTATTTTATCACGCTCAAACATTAATTTTGTACGTCGCCTATTTGAATTAGAGGTTACGGAAATCGCTGACGGCACAGTAACGATCGAAGCGATGGCACGCGAAGCGGGCTACCGCACTAAGATTGCGGTCAATAGCTCTGACTCTAAAGTCGATCCAGTAGGTGCATGCGTGGGAGCACGCGGAGCTCGGGTTAAAACAATCGTGCGTGAACTGGGTGGGGAGAAGATTGATATTATCCGCTATTATAGCGATCCGCTACAGTTACTCGAAGAAGCGCTCAAGCCGGCCGTGCCTAAAAACATTAAGGTGAATGAGTCCGAGCGTCGCATTCACTTTGAAGTGGCAGAGGACGACCTATCGATAGCGATCGGACGTCGTGGCTTTAACGCTAAGCTGACTTCACGCTTACTTGGATGGAAACTAGATATTGGTAAAGTCGAGAAAGAAGCGGTTGGCTTTGACGAAAAAATTGCTAAGGCAGTGCAGGGTATTAATATGATTGTAGGAATCTTGCCTGAAATCGCGGAACGTTTAGTTACGATCGGTTTAGTTAGCCCTGAAGCGTTTGAAGGCGTCTCCGAAGAAGACTTGGCAGACGCCGGATTTACTGAAGAGGAAGCGCAAGACGTGCTGACCAAAGTTAACGCCTACCTACAACAAAACGCATAATCTCTGGTGCTCCACAGATTATAGAAACGTTAAACAGTTAAACAGTTACAGAGTAAAAACTCTTTTATGAGTGTTCGTATACATCAGCTTTCAAAACAAATCGGAATGGAAAATAAGGAGCTCATTGAGCTTCTGAAAGAGCGGGGCTTTGAGGTAAAAAGCGCCTCGAGCACCATCGATAACATTTCTGCCGAATCAATCATTGAGGAGTTCGCTTCCGTGGCCAAGTCCGAGGATGCTGAACCCAAGGTCGAAGCAGCCCCTGAGAAGGCAGAAGCTAAGGGTCCTACGCTGCCGGAAGGGGCGTTTGTTAAAAGCGCAGCTCAAATAGAGCGCGAGCATGCCGAGAAAAAAGCAGCGAAAGAGGCGAGTTCAAAGCCTGCTGCTGAACCAGTAGCTAAAGTAGAACCACCAAAGCCAGCTACACCTCCAGCAGCTCCAAAGCCACCAACTCCGGCTGGACCGCCCAAACCACCTTCGTCTCCCGTTACGAGCAAGCCGCCAACTCCGGCAGGTCCACCCAAACCACCGTCTACTTCTACGCCAGTAGGTCCACCGAAACCACCGTCTGCAACGACTCCGCCAAAGCCGACTACGGCTGAGGGGGACTCTCCTCAAGAAGCAGACGCCCCCGATGGCACAGTTGCAGTTAGTGAAGAAGCTGAACCGGCGGCCAAAAATATCATTCATGTTAAGCCGCCGATTGTCGTGCGTGACTTCGCGGGTGAACTCGGCCTGAAGCCTTTCAAGTTGATTTCGGAACTCATGGAAATGGGCATTTTCGCTTCGATGAATCAAACGATCGAAGAGAGCACTGCCCTACAAGTCGCTAAACGGCATGGTTTCGAACTGGAAATTCACCACCGTGGTGAAACCCAGCAAGATGTTAACGCGAAGAAGAAGGCCAAGTTGCCTGACCTTGACGATCCAAAATTCCTCAAGCCCCGTCCGCCGGTTGTTTGTATCTTAGGCCATGTCGATCATGGTAAAACGACACTGCTCGACACGATACGGAAGGCCAACGTAGTTAAAGGTGAAGCCGGTGGGATTACCCAGCACATTGGCGCCTATCAGATCGAACATAAAGGGCAAAAAATCTCATTTCTAGATACGCCCGGGCACGCTGCATTCTCACTCATGCGTGAACGCGGTGCAAATGTGACTGATATCGCCATTTTAGTCATCGCCGCAGATGATGCTTTCAAACCTCAAACTGAAGAGGCCTTGCGCTTTGCTAAAGAAGCAAACAACGCGATCATTGTAGCGATCAATAAAATTGATGCCAAAGGGGCGAATGTTGATCGTGTAAAGCAACAGATGCAGGAAAAAGGAATCGCTCCAGAAGACTGGGGTGGTGAGACGATTGCTGTAGAGGTATCCGCTTTGAACGGCACAAATGTCGAGGATTTGCTCGATATGATTCTCTTACAATCTGAAGTTTTGGAGCTGCGGGCCAATCCGGATTGCCCGGCCTCTGGCACGATTATCGAATCGCAAGTCGAACAAGGTATTGGGGCAACAGCTACAGTAATAGTCGAAAAGGGCACACTGAAAAAGAATGACGCCCTCCTCTGTGGCGAACAGTATTGCCGAGTGAAATCGATGCTTGATGCCGATGGTAAGATGCTGAAAGAAGCACCGCCCTCGACTCCAGTAAAAATTACCGGGTGGTCGGGTGTTCCAGATTCTGGCCTCCGCTTTACGACCGAGAAAAACGAGAAGGCAGTCAAGCGTGCTTCCGAAGACGCGATGCAAACCCGCAAACTCGCAGACGCTGCTGAAAAGACTGAAAATGCTCAAAGCGGTGGTGCTACCACGGTTGAAGATTTATTTGCTGCGATCGAAAACCAGCAAAAGAAGTGCTTACGGGTGATCGTCAAGTCGGATGTGCATGGCTCGACCGAAGCACTTGTGAATGCTTTAAAATCTATCGAGAGCGATAAGGTAGACTTGGAAATTATTAGCAAAGGTGTTGGCCATATTACCAAAAATGACATCACATTGGCGAGTGCCGGTGAAGCAGTCGTCGTTGGATTTAATGTAAAACTTGATAACGGTGTGCAGAGCCAAGCAAAGCACCATGAAGTGCGCATTGTTCAGCACGAAATTATTTATGAATTAATTGACCAAGTGGAAGCAGCCATGGCTGAGCTACTCGATCCCGAATACAGCGAGCGCAAGCTTGGTGCAGCCGAAGTTCGACAGGTGTTCAATATGGGTAAGGGTCGCAACGTGGCCGGTTGTATGGTCACAGAAGGATCGATCAAGCGTGCTTGCACAGCACGGGTCATGCGTGGTGATACACTCGTTCACGAAAGTAAGATTGATACGCTCAAGCGCTTTAAAGACGATGTCAAAGACGTGCGTGCTGGCTACGAGTGTGGTATCAATGTTTTCGGATATGAGGCCTATGAAGAGGGCGATACGATCGAGTGTTTTGAGGTTGAAGAAATAAGACCTTCACTTCGTTAAGTTTATTTTAAGAGTATTCCAATCGGTCCCTACGAACTAGGTCCAATCCCTATTTATGTCGAAACGTATACAGCGAGTAAACAAGCTGCTGCAGCGCGAAATTAGCGATCAGTTAAGGCTTAATTATCGGAGCGATGCGGTGAAGATTACCATTAGCAGCGTCGAGACTTCGGCTGACTTACGTAATACTCGCATTTTCTATTCTGTGCTGGGAGATGAAACTGATCTACGTGCTGCTAAAAAACTCTTTCAAAAAATAGGCAAAGATTTGCATGAAAGAGTCAGCAAGGTAGTTATACTCAAATATTTTCCCCGCTTTGAGTTTCTTTACGATCCTTCACTTGAGCGTGGCTCCAATATTTTAAATTTATTAGACGCATTAGATAACAATGAAGCGTGAAGCACAATTTTACCCTACAGAATCCGCACAATTTGCCGCGGCTATCGAATCGTTAAAAGGCAAACCCGTTGCCGTGCTTGGGCACCAGCGGCCTGACGGTGATTGCATTGGGTCAACTGTCGCCGTGGTGCGTGTGTTTAAGAGTCTCGGAATTGATGCGGTCGGTCTGAATAGAGATGCTGTGCCGGGCACCTTAGAAGCTTTTGTCGGCGATACACCTTTATTGATGGCTGAAAACTTTGAGCCTGCAGGGCATGTCGCTGTGACGGTAGATTGCGCCGATTTTAAGCGTGTAGGCGATCGCTTGAACACACTTTTCCCAGAGGTTGTTTTAAATATCGATCACCACCTCTCTAACAAGGCCTATGCCGGCGACAACTTGATCGTAGCGAATGCCTGCGCAACTGCTGAAATTTTAGCAGGTATCTATTTCGATCTTGGTTTCGAAATCGATGCAATCACGGCACAAGCTCTCTACGTCGGTATCGCTACGGATACTGGGCAATTCCGCTTTCCTTCAACGACGCCGGAAACTTTTGAGATCGCACGGCGCTTGTGCGAGAAAGGAGCGAATCCATCGGCTGCGGCTCACGAACTTTATGAACGTGAAAGCTTTGCTAAAATTAAACTTTTACAGAATTTCTTAGATTCGCTCAAACTAGAGTTTGGCGGTCGGATCTGTGCTGGGTTTATTGAAGACGGTGTCTACGAAACAACGGGCGCAACGATCGATGACTCTGAGGGTCTCGTCGATCACGCGCGCGCGATTGATGGAGTCGATGTAGGTTTACTTCTTGAAAACCGGGGCGGTGCTTTAAAGGGAAGTCTTCGGGCCAAAAATCCCTTTTATCGGGTTGAACTTGTCGCCAAAAAATTTGGTGGTGGCGGGCATGCCTGCGCTGCTGGACTGAATGTGGATGACAGTTCTATCGAGGCTTTTTATCCAGAATTACTCGCTGCATTAATCGAGCATATGGAAGCGCTAGGACTTCCTGAGTAGAGCGATTTACTCAAACTAAAATATTACACATGTCACAACCGATTACAGACCTGCCGGAAGGCATCTTACTCGTCGATAAACCAAAAGGAATCACCTCGCATGACGTCGTTGCGCGCATTCGGCGCGTCTTTCGTATCAAGAAGGTAGGCCATGCGGGCACGCTGGACCCTATGGCCACGGGCCTGCTTCTAATCATGGTTGGTAAAGCAACTAAGGTGTCACAGTTTCTGATGAGCCACGATAAGGAATATACGGGCACAGTGAAACTTGGACAGATCACGGACTCTCAGGATGCGGAAGGTGAAGTTCTCGAAGAACGTCCAGTCCCCGATATTACGGAAGATTCGGTGAAGACACTTATGGAGAGTTTTATGGGGGATCAGTATCAGACGCCGCCCATGTTTTCTGCGAAAAAAGTTAACGGACAAAAGCTATATAAACTAGCTCGTAAAGGACAGACGATTGAGCGAGAGGCTCGGGTCATTCACGTCAGCCGTTTCGATTTGACGAACTTCAAGCTACCAGAGATTTCCTTCATTGTTGGGAGCAGTAAGGGAGCTTACATCCGAACAATTGCTCACGATCTGGGCGAAAAGATCGGCTGTGGCGGTCACCTTTGTGCATTACGGCGAACAGCTGTAGGAAAGTTTCGTATTGAAAAAGCTAATACGCTTGATGAGATTGAAGAAATGTCGCCTTCTGTATTACGTAAGCTGCTTGTGCCAATTTACCAAGCAGTCCCCAGTCATGTTTTGTAAAGCAAAAGTATCGTCGCTGTTACTTTGATAAAGAGATAGCAGTGTCGCTTTTACTTAAAAATGAAATTTCCCATTACAGTCGAAACGTTTAAAGATTTGGATGCGTTACAGGGCCCATTACATCTTGCGATCGGTGTTTTCGATGGCGTCCATCTCGGACATAAAGCTGTCATCGAGTCTTCTATCTTTTCGGCGAAACGATCAGGTGGCATTTGTGGTGTGCTGACTTTTGATCCGCATCCGAGTCGTTTGTTTCGACCTGATAAACCGACGCGTTTACTCATGCCGATCGACTACAAATGTAGAATGCTCCATGAGGTCGGCGTTGATGTAGTCATTAAAAAACATTTTGATAATGCGTTTGCGAGTATTCCGGCAGATGCTTTTTTATCCGAATTAAAGTCTGCTTTGCCTACTTTGAAGTCGATTTATATTGGTGAGAATTTTCGCTTTGGCAGTAAGCGATCGGGTGACGTAAATACATTGATTGAATCGGGTAAAGAATTGGGGGTCGGGGTATTTAGTGCCGAGCGAATCAAACATAATGGAGAGCCGATCAGCAGCACGCGGATTCGTAGGGAGTTGGAAGCTGGTTGCATTGAGTCTGTTAATGATCTTCTTGGTTATAACTACTGCGTCAAAGGTCATATTATAAGGGGTGCTAAACTAGGCCGTAAAATAGGATTCCCTACATTAAACGTGGCGTGGCAACCAGAGTGTTTGCCCTGTTTTGGTGTTTATTTTGTGCGCTTCCGAGCGAATGGTGGCAGTGCTTGGCAAGCAGGTGTCGCCAATTATGGCGTTCGACCAACTGTAGAACAAATAGGCGCGGGACCGTTGCTTGAAATACATGGATTAGCACATACGAAGTTAACTGCTGGGGATTGTATCCAAGTTGAATGGCTTCAATTCATTCGAGGCGAACAAAAGTTTGCTTCAGTCGATGCACTTAAAGAACAAATCTCCAAGGACACCCAAGTAGCTATGGAAATAGCGAAAAATGGGTAAGCTTGGATCCAGTAAAGGTAACACTCTGTGATGGCTGAGCGTATCATTCAGTTTAGAGTGCCGACAGGTGCCAAGGGCGGCCGCGCCGATAAAATCTTTTCCGCAGAGTTTGCTGATATTAGTCGAGCACGTTTGCAAAAGGCTTTCGAATTAGAGCAAGTTACGTTTGATGGGATCGTTATCGATAAACGCTTTAAGGTGAACCGGGTAGGTCTTCTACGTGCAGTTTTAGAAGAGCCAAATGCGTCCGACGGTCCAAAAGCTGTCGCGTTGCCTCTAAGTATCATCTATGAGGATGAATCAATCGTGGTCGTAAATAAGCAGCCTGGTATGGTGACCCATCCGGGCAGCGGGACGGGTGAGGATACTTTAGTGCACGCCCTGTTACATCATACCAGTGGGCAGTTGAGTAGCGTGGGTGCTCCGCAAAGGCCGGGTATCGTGCACCGCTTAGACAAAGAAACTTCGGGACTTATTGTCGTGGCGAAAGAGGATGCGGCGCACCATAGCTTGGCGCTAGCATTTAGCGAACGTGAGACTTTTAAACGCTACACGGCATTGGTTATCGGTTGCCCTAAAAAATCCAAGGGATCCTGTTTGAATCCGATTGGTCGACACCGGGTGCATCGTACAAAAATGTGTGTAACTCCCGCAGGGCGTGAGGCGCATACAGATTGGGCGATCGAAGCTAGCTTTGGAGGTCGTGCCGCACGAATTAGTTGTGTAATCCACACGGGTCGGACCCATCAAATACGAGTCCACATGAGCGGAACAAAGCACCCGATCCTTGGTGATATAACCTACGGTTATAATAAAAACCGCCTGAAAGGCATCGAGATTCCCCGGATTATGCTGCATTCCACAGAACTCAGACTGAAGCACCCAATTACAGGTGTGGACATGGTCTTCGAGGCACCGTTACCAGAAGATTTTACGCAACTGATGCAAAAATTAAGCACTATTGTTTAATTTACGTAGATTGATTCGCTTGCTGATTGCTTTGCACATTGTCAAATTTGCTTAAATGAAGCTGCTTAAAATATTAGGGTTATGCGTTCTCACCTTGTGTGTTCTGCTTTTGTTGGGTTATTTTATACTTACTCGGCCAAGTGTTCAACTGAGCTTACTCAAAGGAAAGCTTCCAGCAGGAAGCTCGATTGATTTCATTCAAATAACTCCGAGCAGTGTGAGAGTGGAAAACGCTTCGTTTTCAAGTGCTGACTCTGGATCGGTTAAGTTTGCTAAATTAAGTGCGAGTTATTCGCTATCAGACTTATTGTTTCGCCAGCAGCTCAGCCTTGGGATGGTTGAGCTCAAAGATTTGGATTTACAAGTTGTCCGCACTGAAACGGAGGCGAGTGAGGTCGAGTCTACTCAGCGGGGTCATTCTGCCCGCGACGAAATTCAACAATACTATAACGCCGGAGAAATTACGTGGCCTATTTTTGTAGAGGGAATTGCGGTGAACGGCGTGGTTTCGACAAGCGATGGATACCAAGTCGAGTTTGCTGGAAATTCTGGGAAAATCGCTCCGGACATCACGACTTCAATGGAGTTTCAGGGTGTCGTTAAACTACCTAAGAATCTGAGCCATCAGGTGGCTCAGATGGATGCACAGATTAAGCTCGATTTTGCGCAAAGAGCCAAAGGTGGTTTTGACCAAGTAGTCATACATCTGGAATCGAGTGCGCTGGATAAAAACGCGGCCATAGTATTTGATTTTTCCCAGGATATTCGTGTTCAAGTTGATTCTGCAAATCAGTCTTCATCGCTCCAATCCATTTTTTCTCTAAATGTTGGGGCACCACTTATCGAACAGACTGATTTTGCTAGCTTAGGTTCAGTCGAAGCGCGGGGTGAGCTTTCTCTCAATAGCCGCGGTGAATTATTGACGGCAGAGAAATTGGATTTTGTTCTTTCGACTGATAACGAACTTTCGCTGGCCGTGCATTTAAGTCAGGCAGTTCAAATAGGTGCGGCGCAGCAATTTGCGGGAGAACTACTCACGATTGATTTTAGTAAGGTAGCGCTTGAGCTCGCCAACCCTATGCTGCCTGAAGGGAGCCGTTTGTCCGGAGAGTTACGTGCCGGGTCTCTGGTCGTCACTGGATTGCCGGATGGAGCACTTCAACTAGCAGCGAAGCAACCATTAGGGGTGGATGCGCTTAATTACTTCGCCGATAAGGGCCTCATTTTAGAGTCACTCAGTATCGAATTTAATCCGGAAGTGACTGTGTTAGCGGACCAATCAGTGAAGTTGGATATACCTAAATTCACTGTCGATGGGCGCAGCGGAAATGTCGCGACAGTTAGGCTCTCATCTCATTTTAAAGAAAATGCAGAGTTAGTAGGTTTGTTTCCGGCAGGACTCGCCGCCAACGGTAATTTACGGTTGAACTTAGCTCGTTTGTGCGAACAACCACTGATCGCAAATCAGGGTTATGTTCGTAGTGGGTTAGTCGATACAGATTTCACACTCGAGGGTGCCGACGATTGGCCAATCAATCTGCAGACAGTTATCAGCGGTTTATCCGAAGCTGATTCAAATGCTAAACTGCCACAGTATTTCGTAGACACTCAGTTTCGTTTTCCCTCAGACGGAGTTTTTGAACTGAAAAGTAATTTAGCAGTCGGTAAGCGGATTGAGCCTAGTTCGGATATGGAGATACTCGCAACAGTGTATCCTGAGAAGAGCCCACTGGAATTTGATTTTTCAGTTAACAGTGCGTCATTACACCAAGCAGATTTCATGGCATTAAGTGAAGTTTGGTTGCCTATTAAGCAGATAGAATCGGAAGCTGCGGAAGTCGGCACTACCACAGCCGTGATCACACCGCCGTGGAGCGGATATAAAGGTAAGGGTAGCCTCGAATTAAGTAATCTACTTTTAGAAAGTGGTCTTCTCATTGCGGATATCAAAGCACAATTAAGTGTAGATGAGCCCTTTTTGACTATTTCGGAGCTCTCAGCTGCTCTTGGAGGAGGCAATCTAATTGGTCGCGCTAAGGTCGGCTATGATACATCTCGTGAGTTAGACTATGAAGCTTCAGTTGACTTGAAAATTGATCAAATTGAACTCAACAGACTCTGGTCAGATCCCGCAAGTGCTCCACCCGTTAGTGGTATCTTTTCGGGGAGTGTTGATGGAATCGGGCGTGGTGAAACGCTCGAATCCGCCTTAAATGACTTAGAGGGGTATGTTAATTTTACCGGGCAAAATGGAATACTCACAGCATTCAAATTAGACGAGCAAACTCAGACGAGTATCGGAATGATCGGAAATTTGTTAGGCCAACAATTGAATCAGCCTGGTATCTCGGCGGTCGCAAATGCCATCCCGTATTTCAGAGAAATTAAATTCGATACTTTGAAGTTAGCTGTCAGTCGGCGTGATGATAAGAAACTACAAATCGAATCGCTTAATTTATTGAGTGAAAATCTCTACTTAGAGGGTTCCGGCTTTATTGTCGCAACCAATCTGCGTGAACTTCTAAACGAGCCGATGAATTTAGCTCTCAAGTTAGGTGCTAAAGGACCTTTAGTGAAAAGTTTAGAGAGTCTGGATTTGCTCAGCGATGCAACGAACACCGCTGGCTACCGCGAGTGGAACCAATCTCTGAAGATCGATGGAACACTTGCTGATCCGAATACAGACTCATTGATGGACCTACTGAATAAGGCTGCGGTTTCAATGCTAACAAAGAAAAAACCGACTTCGACTCAACCGTCAAATAGCTCTGAGCCTGAAAAGACAGAAGCGCCCAAGACAAAGTCTCAGAAAAAGATGGATGACATCGAAAAGGGTATGACGATTATAAATAGTATTTTCGGTAATTAGATAATACGGATACTTATTATAGAATCGGTTTTGCTTTTGCCTGAAGCAGACCGCCGCTTTTTCGTCTTTATGTAACGATACGCGGTTTTTGACTCAGTGTTTCAATCGCATCCGCATACCAAGACACTTGAAACTCTGGAAACTATTGCGATCCTTATAAACTAATCTTTATTTCTAAATTTTTACTTCATTCAGGATGCTGAATACTCCCAATCAATCGAAAGACAATAGTTGCTTTAGCGTATACAAAACTATTTATTTGATATCATGACAGATCTCTACCCCGAAAACGAATACGAACGCCTAATCGAGCTCACGGAGTTAGATTTGGATTACAGTAATTTGAAAGGTAATCTTGAAGATTTAACCAAACTGGCGGCGTGTATTGCAGGGACTGAAATATCGCTGGTAAACCTGATTGACAGCTACACTCAGTGGTCAGTGTCGAATCATGGGTTGGATATTCAACAGATGCCCCGTGAAGATTCAGTATGTCAGTATGTGGTGCTTAATGGCGAACCCGTCGAGATTCAGGATCTTAGTCTTGATAATCGTTTTAATGATAAAAGCTATGTCACTGATGGTCCTAAACTAAGATTTTATTACGGCGTGCCCCTGACTACTTCGACCGGCTCTAACATCGGAGCGCTGTGTGTTCTAGATAAAGCACCGAAGGATATTACGCCAGAGAATCAGCAACTGTTGTCGATGGTTGCCAATCAAGTGATTCGACGTCTCGAAGCACTGAAACGGATCAAGTCTTTAGAGGACAAAGTTGCCGAACTTAATTCTTCTCAGCGCAAAGTCAGCCATGATATCCGAAATCCGATTAGTGGCATCATTGGTCTGGCGGAGATTATGAAGGATGATATCAAGCATGCAAAGGTCAGTGATATGATTGAATTGCTCGATATGATTCAAAAAGGTGGTGAATCACTTCTCGAATTGACGGATTCGATCCTACATCAGGAAGACCGTAGGACCGAGCCTGGCGAGAATGAGTTTTCGTGTGAGACTTTTGCAGGAAAAATAAAGGAGCTTTATTTACCTCAGGCCAAGACGAAACAAGTGCGACTTCAGGTTCAGACTAAGGAGGAGAGTGAATCTATCTTTTTCTCCAAAAACCGACTCTTACAGATTGTTGGAAACTTGGTGTCGAATTCGATCAAATTTACACCGAAAAATGGTGAAGTCGGCATATCTATTTCAGTTGAAAGCCAAGATGACGTAGCCATTGCAAATACTTTAATTATCCACGTACACGACACAGGAACCGGCATGTCCGAAGCCAAACGGCTAGAAATTTTATCCGGAAATGTTGCATCGGTTGTAGGAACTGAAGGTGAAAGAGGGTATGGATTCGGTCTTTCGCTGGTTATGCACTTAATCGAAAAAGCAAAGGGCTCATTAGATATTAAGTCGAACGTCGGCGAAGGCACGCGCTTTGAAGTGCGCCTTCCGATATAGTTCAATGTTCCTGCAGCAACTCTTTCGGTTTGTGCTGCTTTTTTTTAAGACGTATTGTGTTAAGCAATGACACTTAAAGACCTAGGCTGGAATGATCGATTCGAAGCAGAATTTGCCGAATATTTGAAAAAAGGTTGGCAACCTGCGCGTCTGATTCGCGATCACAAAATTGCCTACGATGCCATTTTAGGTGATGGCACAGAGATAGAGGTTTCACTCGGTGGAAGTGTTTATCACGCTGCCGAGACGGATGCTGCACTCCCTTCGGTTGGCGACTGGGTTGCTTTGGAGTTGGGCGCCGATGAGAATGAGTATGATGCAGTCATCCGAGCGCGTCTCGAGCGCCAAACTTGTTTATCTCGAAAAGCCCCCGGAAAGGGCACTGAGGAGCAAGTTATCGCGGCCAATGTTGATGTGGTGTTTGTCGTGACCGACGCGGGGCAGGATTTTAACGAGCGCCGCATGGAGCGCTATTTTGAAGTAATGCAACGGAGCGGTGCCCGCTCGGTTGTCTTGATTAACAAAGCCGATCTTCATTCTGATGAGGCGAATCAAGCGGCAGCAGATGCCTTACGCGCGCTCAGTCCTGGTCTAGAAGTGATGATCACTTCCGCAGTCGAAAGTTCCGGGGTCGATGCAATCCGTCATTATTTGCAACCAGGCATGACTATTGCGCTGATCGGTTCGAGTGGAGTAGGGAAGTCTTCTCTTATCAACCAATTGATCGGGCAGGACTGGCTATGGACCGGGGAAGTGAATCAAGTTACCGGAAAAGGAACGCACACCACGGCCGCTCGCGAGCTGCTTTGTCTTCGTAGGGGCGGCATGTTGATAGATAACCCCGGAATCCGTGAAGTGCAGATGTGGACTGATGCGAAAAGCTTGAAAGCTAGCTTCGCAGACTTTGATGCCATAGCTGAACGGTGTAAGTTTCATGACTGTAAGCATGGCTCCGACAAGGGCTGTGCAATTCAAGCCGCGCTCGCCGATGGCTCACTAAGTAAAGAGCGCTTTATCAATTATCTGAAGCTGGACTACGAGCTTGAGCGACTCAATCAGCGAAAGAAGAAGCATCAAATCACAATTGGTCGTCGCAATCGGCGTGAGCTAAAATCCAAAGATGATAAATATTCTAAGAAGAAAGGCATGTAGCCTTGTGCTCCTTTTATTTGTCTACGATTTCCGGGCGGTCATATTCGTATGCGATCATTTCTTTAATAAAGCGAACTGTGCCTTTTATGGCGCGCTCTAGGTAATCAGCTGCAATTGCATCCGTTACTTGTGTAGGGTCTCCGAAGACTCCTGTCGACGACCAGTCTTCAGTCTTCCACTGGGCATAGCCAGAGCCGACGAGACCTATTCCTGTATTTGGATAATTCGGGAAGCAGGGCTTGGCTTTGTCTTCTTTTACCAGTTCCGGCTTAAGCGCTTTGATCAAAGCGGTTTCTACAAAATTGGCATGAATGCCGAGCTCAAGCTCACGTTTATCGACACCTTCCGGCAACTCCGGTTTTTCTAGAAAGGTTCCAGCAGAACCCGCGAAAACGGTCATGCCGAATTCATCGCGAATATCGCGGGTTACAGCGTGCAAAATGCCAACATTACCCCCGTGACCATTGAAAAAACAAATCTTCCGGAATCCGGATTCGTGGACACTGCGGGCGATTTCAAAAAGCACATCGTAAAGCGTTTTCGCACTGATCCAAAGGGTGCCTGGAAAACCGCGGTGCTCGTTGCTTTTGCTAATCGTGATCGGCGAGAGCATGTAGGCTGGAACCTCATCTTCGAGGACTTGCATCGCGCGCTCAAGAACACCGGAACTGATCAGTGTATCTGTATACAAAGGTAGGTGATGTCCATGTTGTTCGGTCGCGCCGACAGGAAGGACGACCAGCGCGTCGGACTTATCAATTGCTTTGACCTCTGGCCAAGTCATGTAGGGGAGAAAACGTTGTATAGGCATACAGATGGAAAAGCTACTTCTGTGCCGTTTAACTGATTGGTTTAAAAAATAGAGGTTCTTGGCACTTCGACTGCTGATCTTTTGTTTCAGCATTATGTTTAAACATCTCACACCTAGCTCGATCATTCCTCCTTTCGCCAAATACAGCCACGGGCTTGAAGTGCCCTCAGGCTATCGCTGGCTGTTTTGCTCGGGACAGTTGGGCATTTCACTTAACGCCGAAATACCTGAAGGCACAGAAGCGCAGACCAGACTTTGTTTTGAGAATGTCGAAGCGATCCTTACGGAAGCCGGCATGGGCATGGAGCACATCGTGCGTATCAACGCCTATGTTACAGGCCGAGAGCACTTACCAGCTTACATGAAGGTTCGTGACGAACTCTTTTCAGAGCCCGCGCCGGCTTCGACCTTGATGATCGTATCCGGATTTGCCCGTGAGGTGTTCACGGTCGAGATTGAAGTGATCGCCGCCGCGCCGGAGTAGGTAGGCTCAAAGCTAAGAACCGCTTTCAGCGCCTATTTCAGCCAAATCTTGTCGACGACTAGTTTGAAAGATTCAGCTGTTCCATTAGCGATCATGAACCTTAAGTGCGCCAAGGTTTGCTTTGGGTAGTCGGGAATCGATAAGCGGTTTCCACGAAAAGTCGGATACATTTTTTCTAGTGGAACTTTGACCGTCTCCCACTCACCGGTAGTCCCAAAATCATAGATATAGCTCGGACGTTCACTACGACTAGATTTAACGCGAAATTGATAGCGTTTCCCATCACCTTTTAAACGGATGTAAGCATTCTCGAAATTGGAGACATTGATGGCAGGAAAGTTGTGCTGAATAGATGAAAACCCACCATTGTTCTTTAAAGAGACCTCCCCAGAAAAGACCGCGTGACCCTCGCTGTCTATTTTCAAGCCTCCCTGAGAAAGTCCACCCATGACGCCATCGTCCTCGACTACCCATCCATTCAGTCCGGATTCTACACTGAAGTTAAAAATGACTTGGTTTGGATTAGAGTTCATTTCTGCAAGGGCAAGATTTGAGAAAGTACCTATAATCAACAGCAAAATACAGAGACGATTTATTTTGGATAGTTTCATTAGTTACTGGGATTTAGAGAAAATTTAAGGATGCTTATTAGTTACAAACCTACAACCAATATTCTATCTATATTCTTTGAAGTTCCTTACAGAATACCGTAAACCGTGGGATGTAAGTTGATACAGATTCAAAAAAAGTTTTGAGTCTTTAGATTATCTAGTACGCCGATTTTTATTTAGTAGAGGTCAGATCGGTGTTACGGCTTCTACTAAGCAGGTGCTTCATCGGCGGGTGAATCGTACCACAGAACAATCCATTTGGCACCCTGATTTCCTATCGCTCCGGCTCATTATACCGTGTTTTACGAGTTAAGCGTTTTGCTCAGCTGATCGGCATCTTTTGGAGTATCCTCGAATAGTCTTGCGGTTAGAAGTTAATATAATTTTCTGGGGCAACTTTTGAGGCTTTCCCCTAGATTACCTAAAGCATATTTTAAATGATACGTATAAAACCGATCCTACCTTTGATATCGATGTCGATGTCACTTTTGATACTTTCCACCCTCGGCTTGCAGGCTCAGACTGACGTTCAGACTGACGTTTCCACGGATGCCGAAGCAACGCCTACAGCTGTAGAAGCTAGTCACGATGTGATGCATTGGATCATGCGGGGGTTGCAGCATAACTTCAGTGTCCAAATCGGGCGCATGGAAATTGAGAATTCGCAGGACCGTGTTAAAATAGCATTAGGTGCTTTCGCAGCTCGTGCATCGTCAACAGCTCGGTTCAATCAATCAGAGCGTGCGCAAAATCGTCAGCAGTTCCTTGCCACGAACGAGATTTCGCCGATTTTCGAAGAAGAAATTGCTTCACTACAACTCAGCCTCGAGGACCGTTTTGCCTATGGCACACGGGTGTCACTTTCGACCTCGACGAACCGAATTAAAAATACGACGAATGAGACCGTGGTCAACCCGAACACTTTTACCGGGCCAATTTTTTCACCAGAATATCAGACCACAACTCAATTGCAGGTCGTGCAGCCCCTACTTAAAAACAGAGGCCGTAAAGTGAATCTGGCGGCGACCGACCTCGCGCGTTCCGAAGTGCTCGGTGCAGAATTCGAATTACGTTCAGAATTTGAAAAAGTGATTGCTCAGATTTTGATCGCTTACGCAGAAACCGAGTTTGGTGTTTCAAATTTAAAGGTAAAAGAAGACGCCGTGAAGCTAGCCGATGGATTGATTGCAGAGAATCGACGTCGTGTTGAGGAAGGCATGATGTCGCCTATCGATATCACACAAGCTGAAGCTCGTCGTGCGGAGGCTCAGGAAGAGGTTGTGGGTGCGCGGACTTTCTTGGCAGAGCGCCGAAACCGATTGTTGGAATTAACGGGCTCGGATTATACCTTTGGGCAAGAAGTGCAAATCGGCTCCAGTGCCGCTGAAGTCCTAGGTGCTCCAGTTGATGACCGGATTATTCTGGCGCGTGAAATGTTAAAAATGAACCCGATTTATTTAGCTGCCTTAACGCGCGCTGAGTCAGAAGGTATCCGTGTCGCTTATGCGAAGAATCAGTTGCTCCCTCAACTTGATCTAGAGGCGACTATAGGCTACAACGGCCTGCAAGACAGCTTTGTAAATAGCTACGATGATTATGGTAATCGTGATACGCCCGATTGGTCCGTGGGGCTTGTTTTTTCGATTCCTCTGGACCGCTCCGCAGACCGTGCACAAGTGAGTGTGGCCAAGCGAGTTCAGCGCCAAGCGTTGATGACTGCGAAACAGACTGAAGTACAACTTTTAATACTGCTGGATAATAGCGTTCGCGAGGTGGATGCTGCACGCGAGCGGATTGGTTTTGTGAATGAATCGGTCCGACTGGCTGAAGAGGCACTACGCTCTGAAGAGAAACGCCTAATCTCAGGTTTGACTACGAGCTATAATGTATTGAATCAACAGCGCGATCTCAGTTTCGCTCGCACCCGGGCTTTAGCTTCAGAGGTGGAATTGTTTCGCGCTATCACTCAATTATATGTAGTCATGGGTTCGCTCAGTCAGGAGCTAAATTTTGAAGTGACTACTATTGCCAAGTAAGCTTTTGCTCAACTAATCTGTTGGATTGCTTATTTCTATGATGAAACTACTAGTTACTCTATTCTTTCTAAGTCTTACGACTGCGGCGGTGTCTTGGTCTCAGACGGTATCCGGCCTCGTCTTTCCTTTTCGTGAGGTCAGTATATCCAGTCCAGTGCAAAATTTCATTACCGAGCTTCATGTTCGCGAAGGAGCTGAAGTGGAAGCTGGCCAACAAATGGCGCAGCTGTATGTGCGCTCAGTCGAGCTCGATATGGAGCGAACTGCCGCAGCACTGCGTAAACGAGAATTTGAGAGTAAAGGCGCGCAGAATCTTTTTCGCGAAAAGTTGATTAGTGAAGATGACGCCTTGGCCAGTGAGATTGAGCTAAGACTCGCCACGCTGCAGTATGAAATAGCCAAAGAAGCGGTTGAATTGCGGAAAATTCGAGCACCTATTTCGGGTATTGTGGTAGAGCGTAACAACGAGATCGGTGAAATGGTTGCTGTTGGCGAACCGATGTTTAGAGTTGTGGACATCGATCAAATCTATGTGCGCCTTTTCTTGACCGTGGAGGATGCACGTCGCTTTCCAGTTGGGCATTCAGTGTCTTTGACGTTTCCAGAGTTATCCAAAGGTTCACCCGCGCTGAGTGGTATCGTCGATTTCATTGATCCGCGTGTGGATTCTGCAAGTGGTCTACTTCAAGTGAAAATCCTGGCAGAGAACGCGGATCATCGTGTGAAGCCAGGTCTGCGTGCGGTCGTCGAACTGACTTCTAATAAGACGCTTTCATCGGTTGAGCCTATCAATGAACACTGATCATCAACTCCTTTAAAATTCCTAATAAGTGGACATCAGAAACTTTACCAAACCAACCCGCGAACAACTTGAACGCCTCCAGAAGGTGCGTCTGTTCAGCGGAGATCCGCCTACATTTTGGGCGCAATTTACAGAAGTAGCGCAGGCCATGACTGGAGCCAGTCAGGCCCGTGCAATGGTGCGTTTAAATGGGACTTGGAATTTGTTAGCTGCTTCGCCAGCGCCGGGTGCCAATCATCGTGCCTTCCTCCAGCGTGACTTCGAGATCCATGCCAATTCGGCACTTGATAGTGGGCGTGGCTTGCTTGTCGAGGCTGAAGCAGAGCTTGGAGCAGTCCATTTATTGCACGCCTTGGATACGGATGCAGGTCCTAAGTCTTGCTTGCTGGAGTTGCGTTTTGCTCCTGAGGAACGACCCACTCCAGATGCGGAAATATGGTCGGGGCTGATGCCGCTTCTAGCTGATACGCCCCGGATGTATCAGAAGAACCGAGCGGCTTTAGAGATGGAGCAAGACATTGATCGCATGCGCGAAGCGTTGGACGTGTTGGCTGTCATCAATGGTCAGCGCAAGTATTCGCCTGCGATTATGGCGCTTGTAAATGAAGTGACGAGTCGACTGGAGGCTGAGCGCACTTGCCTGGGATGGGTGAAAGCTCCCTATGTTCGAGTGGTCGCGATTAGCGGCACCGAGAAGTTTGAGCGTAAGATGGAAATTTTGCAGGAGCTTGAGTCGGCGATGGAGGAATGCCGCGATCAAGATGAAGAGTTGGTTTGGCCTGCACCGTCCAACAGCAATGCAATCTACCATGACCACGAAGTCTATGCCCGAAAGTCGGGATCGGGTTGCTTGCTTTCAGTGCCGATTCGAGATGACGGCGAAGTGCTTGCTGTTTTGACTGTCGAGCGACCCAGTCGTGAATTTACTGAATCGGAGGCTTGGGGGTTACGAGTCATCGGCGACCAAATCGCACCCCGTTTAATGGATTTGAAAAAAGAATCCCGCTGGTTTGGTGCTCGCCTGGCCACGAGTGCTCGCGAAGTCCTCGCCAAGGCTTTGAGCCCAAAACACACATGGCTCAAATTCGCCGCGATCGTCACAAGTATTTTTTTGTTATTTGCGCTTTTACTGCCTTTCAATTATCGCGTCAGTGCTACTTTTATCATCCGTCCGGATAGTCTGGCTCACATGCCTGCTCCGTTTGAGGGCTTTATAGCTAGAGCAGGCGTTCGCCCTGGAGATCTAGTTCGTGCCGGGCAGACTCTACTAGCACTGGATGCCCGAGACTTGAGTATCCAGAAAGCGGAGACGCTGGCAGAAATACGCAGGCATGACGCTGAGGCGGAATTAGCTGAGGCAAATGGAGAGTTGGCTGAATTACGGGTCGCACGAGCCCAACGAAACCAGGCGCAAGCTCGCTTGGATTTCTTTGAATATCAATTGATGCGTTCTGAGGTGAAAGCTCCGTTTGATGGTGTGGTCGTGCAGGGAGACTTGCGCGAGCGAATCGGGGCCCCGGTTAAACAAGGTGAGGTGCTCTTACAAGTTTCCGAGCTGGACGGTTTATACGTAGAGATCCGCCTTTCAGAGCGCGACATCGATCTGATTGGTGATTTTCGGAGTGGGCAGGTTGTTTTCTCTAGTCGGCCAGATTTGCAATTTCCATTTTCAGTGGAAATGATTTCGCCTTCTGCCCAAGCGGATGGTGATGGCAATGCATTTACTATACGAGCTCGGTTAGTAGAGGATGCAGAGTGGTTACGGCCGGGGATGAGCGGAGTGGCCCGGCTCGATGCAGGTAATCGAACCCTGGCTTGGCGTGCCACCCACAGGATCATCGATTTTATTCGAATGCGCCTTTGGTTTTAGTCGTTATTTAAGGTTTTACTTGGTATGGAACGTAAATTATTCAGTGAATCTTGGCATCGTGTTGCAGCGCAGAAGATTCGTCTGCGACCATCGGTTAAGGTTCGTAAGCAGTTCTTTCGCGGCAATACGTGGTTCATTGCGAATGACTTGTATGGAGACCAGTTTTTTCGATTTCGGCCAGAAGCTTGGGACTTTATTGCACGTCTAGATGGTACGAAGACGGTCGAAGAAGTCTGGCAGACCTGTCTGGATCGCAATGGCGACTCGGCGCCAGGGCAAGGCGAAGCGATTCAGATCCTATCTAATCTTTACCAGAGTAATCTGATCGTTTCCGATTTTCCCTCAGATGTGGTGCAGTTGTTTGAACGTCAAAAGAAACGTCATGCCCGTGAGTGGAAAGCTCGGCTTTTCGGGATCTTCTTTTTGCGGATTCCTTTGTTCGACCCCGATGCATTTCTAAATCGAACGATTCGCTACGTGCGCCCCTTTCTTTCGGGTTTTGGCGCCATTTTTTGGTTGGCATTAGTTGGGTCAGCTATAGGTGTGGCGGTTTCGAATTGGGAAGCACTGTTTGAGCGAGGACAGGGGGCACTGAGTCCAGCTAATTTACCGATCTTATTAGTAGCGTTTGTTTTGGCAAAGTTAGTGCACGAGTTTGGGCATGGTTATGCAGTGAAACGCTTTGGAGGTGAGGTCCACGTTATGGGGATAACTTTTCTTGTTTTCACACCAATTCCTTATGTCGATGCGACTGCTGCATGGGCTTTTCGTGAACGCTGGAAGCGGGTGTGGGTAGGCTCTGCTGGGATGATTGTGGAGATGGTTTTGGCGGCCTTGGCGACTTTTGTCTGGGCTTCCACCGGGCCAGGACTCCTGAATTCATGGTGTTTTAATCTGATGTTGGTGGCTTCGGTCTCGACGATATTATTTAATATCAATCCACTGCTAAAATTTGACGGTTATTACATACTTTCAGATCTGACTGATTCCCCGAATTTACAGACACGCGGCATGCAAGAGATGGGGCATCTTGTGGAGCGATATGCTTTCGGTGGTCAACATTCGCAAAGTCCTGCAGGTAGCCGAGCAGATGCAGTATGGCTTACCGGGTTCGGAATCGCGAGCTGGTTCTTTAGAGTCTACATTACTTACATCATCATCATGTTCGTGGCTGACCGGTATCTTGGCCTCGGCTTTTTAGCGGCCGTTTTGACGGTGATCGGTCTTATCTTTATGCCTCTATATAAGGGCGTGAAGTTCTTAGTGAGTGAGCCGCGCATAGAAAGAGTCAGAGCGCGTGCTTACATAGTGACGGCTTCAGTCTTAGCGTCCGGGTTTTTGCTTTTGGGTGTCCTTCCAGCTCCTCGATATTTTCGTGCGCATGGAATCTTGTTCGCTGAAAATGCCGAATTCATCGTCGCTCGTAGTAGTGGAGCGGTGGAAAACTTTGATACGGTCCCCGACAGCGCAACGAGCGGGATGACAATGCTTCGTTTAAATAATCCTGAGTTGCCACTGATTCGTCGCCAATTGGAAGCGGAACGCGATCAATTATCAGCTGTTGAACGTCTGCAAATGGCCAGAGAAGGGCTAGGGCGCGAAGTGCTCTTGGAACGTAGACGCGCAAATAGTATTCGGATCGAAGAGCTCGAAGATCAAGAACAGGCAATGGAAGTTCGGGTGCCTCAGGACGGTCGCTTGGCTAGTTTGCAGCCGAAAGAGCATTTTCAGCGCTGGATTCAGCGTGGTGAGATTGTTGGTGAAAGCATACCTGAAGGAGCTTGGCGCTTCTTCGCTGTGGTCTCCCAGGAGGATGTAAATCTTTTATTCGAACAGGAGATGCAAGGAGTGAGCCTTCGCTTTCCAGGTAATGCGGGAGCGGTCGTCGAGCCAAGTGATCTACAAATCGTTCCGGGGCGCCAGGAGTATTTGCCGAGCCCTGCTTTGGGCTGGCGAACGGGTGGTCCAATCAGGGTCCGGGATGATGACTCGGATGGAGTGCGAGCGGCAGAACCGTTTTTCCTCGTTATGCTGGATTTGGAGGCTACGGGTGCACCGCTTCATCATGGACGCGTGGGGATGGCTCGTTTCAGAGTCGAGAATGAACCTTATTTAAGTCAATGGTATCGTAAGATGCGTCAGATACTACAGAAACGTTTTCAAATCTAAGCATTGCGCACGGTCCAAATTCTTAAATATGGCTAAGTCCGCACACAATCGGCCCGAACTTAGGGCATTGCAGCCCATCCGGTTTGCAGCACCTCGTAAAGAAGCTCGACGGACGGAAATACGAGCAGTTGAGCCTGTTTTGAGTGGGCTTGATGGTTGGGTTCACGATTTGGTGGGCCGATGGAAGTCAAAGTCCGTTCAAAGTGATGAACTTTGGGAAACGGCGGGAACAGTGGAACTGAAATTTCATGAATTAAGTGAGCTTTCGGAGCGGCAATTACGCTCCGAACTTCGTGCGATGCGCGAACAAGTGCGCCGGCAAGGTGTGCGCTGGTCGGAGCAAGTTGGCATGGCTTTACCGATCGTAGCTGAGGCGGCTCGCCGAAGTCTAGGGCTGACCGCCTACCGAACACAATTAATGGGCGCACTCGGTATCGGCAGCGGATCTCTTGTTGAGATGGCTACGGGTGAGGGGAAAACGCTAACGATTGCACTTGCAGCTGCTATTGCCGGCTTCACGGGTAAGCCGTGCCATGTGATTACGGCAAACGATTACTTGGCCACCCGTGATGCGGAGGATTTGAGCCGGTTTTATGATTATTGCGGAATTAAAGTTGCCGCGATTTCAGCAGAGCTGGAAGGCCCGCAAAGGCGCGAAGCTTACTTGGCGGACGTAGTGTATTGCACGGGCAAAGAACTCGTGGCCGATCATTTACGTGATCTAATCGCGCTCGGTCCACTGGCAGAGTCGAAGCGTAGAGCGATGACTTACTTGCTTCGTCGTAGACGTTGGAGTGATCAGTTGGTCCTACGGGGCTTGAGTATTGCGATCGTGGATGAAGCTGATAATCAGCTGATCGATGAGGCTGTCACGCCTTTGATTATTAGCCGAAAACAGGACAATGAATCCATGCGTGAGACTTGCCAAACCATTGAAAAATGTGCGTCTTCGCTATTGCCAGGTGAGCATTACGATGTGCTTGATCGTTTCAAAGAGATTCGGATGTTGCCGCTTGGGCGTGAATTAATCGAAGCGTGGTGCGGAGGGCAACGAGGTCTGCTTTCGGCCCCGGATTGGGTCGTCGATTTAGTCCTTCAATCCCTGCAAGCACGGCACTTTTTCCTTCGCGATAAACAGTATGTTATGGTGGACGGTAAGGTCGTGATTGTCGATGAGTTCACGGGACGTCCTATGCCTGGAAGGAATTGGCGGCTAGGCCTGCACCAAGCAGTCGAAGCGAAGGAAGGCGCTGAAGTTTCCGCACCCTCTGAGACGTTGGCACGCCTAAGTTTTCAGAATTTTTATCGTTATTTTGATCATTTGTCAGGGATTACGGGGACGGCCCGAGAGTCTTGGCGCGAGTTTTGGCGGATATATGATCTGCCTTTTATTAAGGTCCCTCACCACAGACCCAACGTCAGACGTGACGAAATATCGGCTTATTTTGTATACGAGGCAGATAAATGGGAGGCCGTGGTCCAAGAAATTCTCTATTTTAATAGGCTAGAAAGGCCCGTTCTGGTGGGCACTCGAAGCGTCGATGCGAGCGAGCATTTGGGCCGTTTGTTGGCACAAAACAGTGTAGGATGTAAGATCCTTAATGCGGTGCGTCATGAACAAGAAGCCGATATTATTCTTCGTGCGGGTGACGATGCTGCGGTCACAATCGCCACGAACATGGCGGGTAGAGGCAGTGATATTCGCATTTCAAATGCGGTTGAAAAGCGCGGTGGACTCCATGTTATTTTGACCGAAGGCCACGAATCAGGACGTGTGGATCGTCAATTGCGAGGTCGTGCTGGACGCCAAGGCGGGCAGGGTAGTACACGGCTATTTGCCTCTTTTGAGGATGAAATTTATCAAAGGCACTTGAATAAAGTGATGCGTTTTTTGACTCAAAAGTGGATTGATTGGGCACTTCCAGGGCGCGAAAAAGTATTGGAATTTGCTTTCTTTCTTGGGCAGAAAAGGGCTGAAAAACGGAGTCAGCGCCAGCGCTTTTTGCTGATGAAACAGGATCAAGAGATCGCAAAATCAGTCATCGGAGGCGGTGCAAAATCACCAAATTAGGGCGCGTTAGACGCTACAAATTTGAAAAAAAACTATCAAATATTCATAAAAAAACTCGCCAAAGTTTTAGTTTATACTTTTTACTGCACAGCCCCATTGGGGTTTATTTTACACTTTTTTAATGTCATCCCGCAACATACCGTCGTTTAGAGTCGAATCGCTAGAGCAGCGTATTCTTCTATCGGCTGTTCCTTTAGACGGTGCATTGTCGGATTTTCAGGACGAAGCATTTAGCTCTGCGACGACTTTATTAGAAGAATATCAGAGTGTAGATACGGTCTCAGAAAGCCACTTAGAGGGCTCTGGAATGTCCAGTTTAGATTCAGAAGAGTCACTTTTTTCGGGTGCAACACCGCTAAGTGATGACCTAATTGAGGATACAATACAACCTGGAGATACTGAATCAGAGGTGTCAATTGATGCGTCTAACGAGGATGTTGAGAGTTCTGGGGAAGTGTTATCAGCCCCACAATCGGGAAGTGAATTTGTAGATATATTCTCTGAAGAAACGAGTGATGAACTTATCATTGAGCCGACCGTGGTCGCTACAGAGGTGCAGACTCTTTTAGATCAACAGACAGTAACACTCAATACTGGCCAGGGCCCACCGGCTACCAGTGATCTCACTGAAAACAGGCAGAATGCCTTAGATAACAGTGATTTAGACCAAAACGCACTTACGCCAGCAACCGAAGACAATCAGTTGCCGGTTTCTTTGTTGAGTCATCTCTACCCTGACTTCACTTCTTTAAACCCTGAAAGCTTCCCAACTTTAACGCTCAGTCCGAGCGATCTGGGTGCCAGCATTGGCATTGGTGATGGTGCCGCCGGCGACTTTGTTCTGACCGATGCGGACATCGATTTTCTTTCTGCTTTCGAGCATGTGATCATTGGTGGTGAAAATGCGCATCACATTATTAACATTGGATCTGCCGATACTGTCGGTTCGGAGATCACTTTCAATTTCTCACTCTCTTTGATTACGCCACAATCCGGCGGTGAGATTTACCAACACGCCAACATTGTGGTCGGCGAAGATCACAGTCTCGAAATCATTGGATCAAAAAATTCCACTAACTTGAGTGGAACGACAACGGTCGCCGGCGACCTGACATATAATGATGCGGTCATTTTGGACGGCGCTGTGATCTTAAACGTAGGCGGAATCTTTACACTATCCGAAACCGGTTTTGTTCGGGGCAATGGTGATGGCGTTGCGGACACGCTGAAAATCACTGCTGCTGGAAATATTATTATTGGTGGAAATATTGGCGGTAATACTGTCGCGTCCGATTTTAATAGTCTCGAGCTGAACACGATCGGATCGATCACGGTCGAATCCGGTGTCACGATTTCAACTCGGTCCCTGGCAATCGGAGCTAATGAAATCACCGGAGTGTCGATTGCGGACTCTGGAGACATTACGCTGAGTGCAAGTGCGATCGAAGCGAAGACTGGGGCCCGTCTGTTATCACATGTAGAAGAAGGTAGCCCGTTCGATGCCGGTAATATTTTGATCGATGCAAAACTTTCCATCCTTTCTGCTATTGTGCGTGTAACTGGTGGAGCTAGCGAAACAGATATACTTTTAGACGGCGTTCTGGTTCGTGCAGGTAATTTAACAATTAACGCAACTGCAGATGATCGTAACCAAGTTGAGGGTATTGGATCGATTATAGAAAACCAAGTTATCAATCGAATATCTGATTTACTCATAGATGGTACACTTGAGCTTCCAATGGTCGTCATGATCAAACGGGCACAAACCACAATTTCAATTACGGGTGAGACTAATATCATTACGAGTGGAAATGTGAGCATCGAGGCGAAAGCGGTTTCAGATGCGACCGCGGCATCGATCTCGCCATTATTTAGTGCGGTTTTCGGACATGCCTTTGCTTCGGCTGAAACAAACATCGGCGCAGCTGTATCGATTCAATCGATTGGTTCAGTCAGTATTTTGGCCGAATCGAATACGACTGCTAATATGACAGCGCGCACGGCAAAGAATTTGCGCAATGCGCCGGAAGATGAGGAGGGCATCGCCACTTCATTTTCAGTGGCCCACACTGACACGAATGCAAGCGTGTTGGTCGCTTCGGGCGCAAGTATTGTATCCGGGCAGAATATTTTAGTGCATGCGCGCGGCAAAGCCGAAACCAAGGCAAACGCTGAATCCGGAGTTTATAAAGATGGGACCATGGGTTTAACTTTGGGAATCGCGATCGCTGACGCCGACATTACGACAACGGTCAATGGGACCTTGGATGCCCCGGGTAAAGATGTTTCGAAAACATTTACTCCAGCAAGTGCTGTCGACCCGGATGCCAATACGATCAGTATCAACGCCCATGGATTCAGCCATAATGAGCAAGTTGTTTATGATAATGGCGGGGGCGAGGTATTGGGTAACCTGGAGCAAGGCGAAACGTATTATATTTTGTTTGAAAATCAAAATCGCGTGCGCTTGGCACGTGGCCCTGCAATTGACTTGGATAATACCGAAGCAACCGGCATCCATGAAATATCCACCCTCGACTTGCTAGAGTTTGATGCCGCGACAACGGTCGATGCCTCCACAAATACGATTACTTTTGCATCGGAGCACGGTTTGCTCGATGGTGCGAGGGTCAGTTACTATACGGTCGGTGACGGAGCAATTGGGGGCCTGTCACATGGAGATGAGTACTACGTATCACGGGTGGATGCCTTCCGCATTCAATTAGTTGATGCATTTGTGGTGCAATCGCTGGAGGCAACAGTCGCCACTGGAACATCGCACCAGCTCGGTGGATTGACTTTTAATCCACTTACCGACGTCGATAGTAAACGTGATTGGATTGAGTTTGGCAGCCCGCATGGACTCAGTAACGGAGACGCTCTTGTTTACACACCAGGTGGTGACGCCGTGGATGGTCTCGTTGAAGGCGAAACGTATTACGCAATAGTCCTCGACAATTCGACGATTCGTCTGACCACAGATGCTAGTGAAGTGTCAGTGGCGGTCACCCCAATTAACTTAGTGCCCGAATTTATTTTGGATCCTGCATTGATTGTAGACGCAGCTGAAGACACCTTCACTTTCGGCACAGAACACGGGCTTTCGACCGGGCAAAAATTAATGTATGATAACGGCGATGGCACTGACATCGGCGGGCTGACATCGGGGAACACCTATTTTGTAGTTGTGGTCGATGCGTTTACAGTGGGGCTAGTTGCTTCAGAAGAGGACACGCTTGGCGATGAGCCCGAGTTAATCGATTTAGAGATGACCGACGTTGAAGGCACAAACCACGTGCTTTTAGTTGGGCCTGCAACAGGTACTCATTTAATACTTTTTGAGACTACGCCAGTCAGTTTCGATTCGCAGGCGGATGTTAATAGTGAGTTTGATACGATTACCTTCGCTAACGCGCATGGTTGGAACACCGGTGATGCCGTCATTTATAGAAGCGGCTATGGAACTCAAATAAGAGGTCTGCTTCCTCAAGAAATTCATTACGTAACGGTCGTGAATGAGACGACGATTCGTTTGAGCCTTACCCAGCATGAAGCCGAACTCGCTGAAGCGGTTGACTTGAACCTAGACGAGGTGACCGGATCAAGTCATACGCTGACCTCAGCTAATGCAATCGAAGGGGTCGGGGTTTTGGCGACCCTGAATGCTACCGAAGCTGTCAAGAACAAGGCGACAACGGGTGGGAATCCGGGTAAAGTTGATCAACTCATTAAGCCGGAATTCCGAACCGCAATATTCAAAGATCTGTTCGACAAGATAAAAGCTAAATTTGGCAGCAACGAGAAAGCTGAAGAGACCAGTGGTGCAACTTCGAATTTCAGTGCTACCGGCGCGGTGGCTTTCATTTACACGGATAACGATGTAGCCACAAATGTAGGAGCGGATGCCGTCATACGTTCGGAAAAAGACGTTCGCATCGACGCATCTATTACGCATCTGATGACGATGCAAATTGAGGCAGCGATTGCGAAAAAAGAAGGTGCCAAAAAGACAGGGGCTGCAGCAGTTGCTTTTGCAGTGGCTGCGCTTAACAACGACGCATCTGTTACCCTAAATTCAGGAGCTAGGATTGATGCTTCCGGCGAGCTGAAAATTGAGTCACTGGTTAATGATCCTTTTGCACCCAACTCAGTCATGAAGGTAATTGAAGGCTTCCGCAATATTGTGGAAACCTTCTCAAACTTGGAAGGGCAGTCTTTCTTAGAGGCGGCAAAGGCTGCTGGTGGTGGAGTGGGCAGTGTTGTATCAGGCTTGATTGGTATACTCAGTTTCCAAACCAACATTCTCAACACATGGGTTCGGAGTGCAGCAAAGGCTGATGGAGCTGCTATAGCTGGTTCCTTCCAAGTGGTCGTTCATAATACAAACAGCTCGGTCACGGTGGGTGATAATGTCTCCATTAATCAGGATGCAACGTACCGTTCCGACGCTCAGTCCGTGACGATTCAATCCGAAACAATTTTAGCTGGGCTATATGTTACTGGAGTCTTTGATTTCGATTTAGCGGGTATAGTTAATATCAAGAAGATGATTAAAGAGAAGGATCCGTTTGCAGGTCCTTACAGTCCCTTCGGGTCTGGCGGCGGCTCAGGTGGCGCGGGTGGGGCTTTCTTTGTTTTAGTGCTGAACCAAAATACGAGAACCAACCTTGGTTCTGGAACTCAGATCCACAGTGGTATTGACGGCAGTACAGTTATTGACGCCAAAGCAGTCAACTTTCTCTTATCATTATCCAGTACAGGTGGGCAAGCCGGTCAGTTTGGTGTGGCAGGCACTTTCTCTTTTGTTCTACAGAACAGCACTGTGTTAACCAATGTCGATAGTGGCGTCGAGATCACTGGAGGTTCATTGACGGTTGATGCCACCGACCTATCGATCCACGTCAACTTGGTTGGATCTGTAATTTCCGGAAATCAAGTAGGTATCGGCATGTCGATCTCCATAAATATCGTCAATCGGAATGTCGATGCGCTTCTCGGGGATCGTGCAGCATCCGCCACTGATGAGTCTTCGGTGAATGTTAATGGTGACGTCAATGTGAATGCGAATGCTGACGGTTACATTTTTGGGTTCTCCGTTGCCGCAGCTCAAATTGGGCCGGAAAAGAAAACACCACCAGAAGGCGGTGCGGGAACCGAGGGCAAAGAATCCAGTGACCCATACGACGCTTTATTTGATTTGGATCAGGATGAGCTAGCAGCCTTCCTTGATCAAGGTGGTGATTCGTCATCAGATGATACTGCGAAGCAGGGTAAAGCGGGTATCGGTGTTTCAGGTGACGCCTCCATCAATGTGGTGAATGATGTTGTCCGCTCAGAAATTGTAGATCCAGGCACTATAATTGCCGACAATGTTTCGGTCACCGCATCGAATGACACTTATTTAATCTCAGCATCCGGTTCGGCTGCTTTAGTTAAGTCCGAGAAAACATCAGTTGGCATCGCGGGCTCCTTCAGCTTCAATTTAATTTTAGGTCAGACAATCGCATCGATCACTGGAACGACTCTGGACATCGAAAACGACCTGACTGTCACTTCGACGCGCTCGGGTTGGTTTGTCGCAGTTTCCGCGGGTGGGGCAGGTGCCATGGGTAAAGATGGAATTGCGGTAGCCGGTTCGGTTTCGAGTAACACAATTACGAACGACACGTTTGCTTCTTTATCAGAGGTCGATGTCACAGTCGGAGGCGATATTGTTGTTATTGCAAAAGACTTAACCGTGATTGCCGCTTTCGGTGGCGTGGCTGCTTTTGGTGGAAAAGCAGGCGTTGGGGCTGCGTTCGCACTCAACATTATTACAAACGAAACTGTTGCATCGATAACTGGTTTTGAAGACGCTGCACCAAGCTTGGTCTCTGTCGGTGGTGGACTTAGTGTGACTGCGGATAATCTTTCTATCCTCGCAACACTGACCAATTCGCTGGGTGTGGGACAAACGCTAGGCGCTGCCGGCACGGTATCAATCGCAGTGCTAGCTAATCGCACAGATGCCTATCTGGACGGTGTCGCGCATCATGATGGAGCCGCAGCTATGACTGGAGACATTGAGGTCACTGCCACGGATGCATCTGTGATTGCAGCTGAAGCAGGCGCACTTGGAGTGGGCCAGGAAACATTGGGTTTGGGTGCCGCGCTTGCCATAAATGTCAACGTCAGCCGGACGACGACTCGTATCAATAAGGCGCATCTACGCACAAGCAATGCGTTGAATCTTTCCGCTAAGTCGAATGGTTCCATACATTCAGCTACATTGGGTGTTGCTGGATCGAAAAATACCGCATTGGCGGGTTCTTTGTCTGTCAACGTTTTGAATACGGTGACAGAAGTTACGCTCGATGATTCTAGTTTCAGCGCAGGTGCGGCTGTGACTATGAGCTCTGAAAATGGTAGTATAATCAACGCGATCTCGGGTGGTTTCTCTGGTTCTGACAAGAACGCAATTGGAGCCGCCATGAGCGTGAATGATCTCGGTAATAGCACGCGCGTCTTATTAAAGAATGCCAACATCGAAACCAGTGTCGGCAGTATTACGGTCGAAGCACTGAGCCGTAGTATGATCAACAACGCCGCAATCGGTGGATCGGGCGCAGGCGCCTTTGCTCTGGGAGGATCGGTCGCCAGTAACGTCATCCGTAATACGACCGAGGTTTTCATTTCACAGGGGTCCAGCCTTAATTCGCCAAGCGACGTCTTGATTCGAGCTCGCGATATCGAACCAGGTCTCCTTGCGATCTTCAATATTCCTAGTCTCGACCTGGAAACCCTTAATATCGGCGACGTAGTCCTCGGTAATATCAATGCATTCTCGGGCGGCATCGCTGGAGCGGGTAAAACTGCGATTGGCGCGTCCGTGGCCAATAACAATATCATCAACACGGTTCGCGCTCAGGTCGATGCTTCTGACGTGACCTCTAGTAGCGGCACTGTGACCGTCTCCAGTATTACTGGCTCCGGCATCCGGGCGCTGACCATCGGCGGAGCAGGCGCGGGGGCGAAGGCGATTGGCGGTTCCGTTTCTAATAATGTTATTGCCGGCACAATTGAGGCCTCCATCACCGGAGGTTCAGTCGTCGATACATTTGGTAATATCGAGCTGACAGCCGCCGACCGCAGCACCATCTTTGGTCTCGCTGGTGGTCTCGCTGGTGCAGGTGCTAGCGCCGTCGGTGCAGCACTCTCCACGAATGTGATCGCCAATTCAGTCGAAGCATTGATCGCAGCGTCTATCGTCGAATCGTCCACTGGTTCCGTGGATTTAACCGCAGAAACTGAGGCCGACATTGCGAATATCACGGTGGGTGGTTCCGGTGCAGGCGAGTTTGCTCTCGGCGGTGCGGTCTCGGTTAATGTGATCAGTCAGCAAAACGAGACCTCTATCACCGGCGGTGCCGATTCCGCGCTACGGGTCTTTAATCCAACGCCGGCTGTTTCGGGCGCCAATGACTCGATCTTCTTTATCTACGAGCACGGCTTTACCACAGGGCAGGCCGTCACCTACGATGCGGGCACCGGCGCCGCTATCGGCGGCCTCGACGACGGCACGGTTTACTACGTGATCCGAGTCGATGCCCGCACGATTCAATTGGCCGCCACACGCGAAGCCGCCTTCGACCCCGAACTGACCGACATAGTCGCCCTAGATGTCTCTCTTGCTACAGGAAATACCCACACACTCCGCCCCGTCTTAAATCTCGCCTATGATCTGAACGACTGGGCGAGCACACTTGACCTCGGCTACGTCCACAACTTTACGAGCGGACAAGCGGTCGTCTATCACGCCGGAAACGGGGATGCGATCCCTGGACTAACTGACGGGCAAGTTTACTACGTGATCGCAGTGGGCCGGACTGGTATCCAGTTGGCCGCCACAGCCGAAGATGCCAATCCAGCGGCCTCGAACCCGATCATCTTGAACCCGCCGATGATTTTTGATCCGTCGGCTACGGTCAACGTCGCCACCGACACCATCGATCTGGGAAGCGCCCATGGCTGGTCGACTGGAGACGCAGTCGGCTACCTGAGCGAATTTGATGCGGCAGGCGAAGCGCTTGAGGGTATCGGTGGCCTCAGCTCAGGCGGCACGTTCTACGTGATTCGGATCTCTGCCACTGAGTTTCAACTCGCCGCTTCGGCTGAAGATGCTGCCGATTCTCTGGCACTCGAACTCGACTTAACCGAAACGGCTGGCACCGAGCATCTATTGACGAAAACCCTCTCTGGCGCGGGCGCTCGTATCGTTCCAGTTTTTGAAGCCACCGAGGCTGTTGATGTGGATGCCGATAGCATTACGCTGCCCTCCGAGCATAATTGGACGACAGGGCAAGTCGTCGTTTACGAAAATACCGCTGGCCAAGCGATCGGTGGGCTCACGAGCGGCGCGAGTTACTACATCATCGTTCTCGACGCAGACACGATCCAACTCGCGGCCACGCTTCGCGACGCGCTCCGGGAAAATGCAGTCACGCTCGACCTGACTTCATCCGGCACTGGAGACAGCCATCGCTTCGTCGCTGGAATCGAGCTTTCCGATGCGCTGGTCAACGAATCCATCTTCTTTGCGGATGGCCATGACTTCACCAACGGGCAAGCCATCCTTTATTCCAGCAATGGATCTTCCAGCGTTGGAGGACTTGTCGATGGCCAGACTTACTACGCGATTGTCGACGACGCTCAAACCATCCGCCTCGCAGCCACGCAAGCTGATGCATTGGCAGCTCTCGCGGTGACGTTGAGCTCTAGTCTTTCCGGTCGTGACCATTCCTTGCTTCCTGTCTTTGCCGCTGTTGACGCCGTCGACTCAGCCAACAACACCGTCGATCTCGGTTATAATCATGGCTTGAGCACAGGGCAGGCTGTCATCTACGGCAACGGGGGTGGCGCTGATATTTCTGGTTTAACGGATCAGGAAACCTATTATGTCGTCGTAGTCGATGCCACCACCGTGAGCCTCGCCGCGACTCGCGCCGATGCCTTGGCTGATCTTACAATCGATCTGGATGCCAGCAGCGCGACGGGCTTGGCTCATCGCCTTCTCAGTGGCTCAGTCGTCAAGGCTGGTGGTGCAATCACCTTAACTTCTGAGAATCGCTCAGGCATCTCTTCACTCACTGGCGGTGCGGCAGGTGCAGGCACGGTTGCCGTGGGCGCGGCTGTTTCGATCAATGTGATCGCCAATAACATCCGCGCCTACACCGAAGCTTCAAGACTTGATGCTGGTAGCGTTGTATCGCTCTCCGCCGAATCGCTGACTCACATTGTTTCGATTTCCGCTGCTGGTTCGCTTGCGGTAGCCGTCGAAGCGGCCGGCGCGGCTGGTAAGGCAGTTTCAGGTTCTCTTTCAATCAATGTAGCCGCCTCGGTGATCGAAGCCATCATCGGTCGCGGCTCTGTTGTGAGTAGCGGAGCGGCGCAAGGCGTCTCCGTTATCGCTAACGATTTAACCATTATCACAGGTCTAGCCGGTGCGCTCTCTGGCGCGGGTGCGGGTGGTGCCGGTGGCGGTTCAGCGGGTGCAGTTGGGGCGGCTTTAGCGGTCAACACAGTCTTTACGACGACGCGTGCAGTCATCGACGGCGCACAGGTTGAGTCTGCGGCGGGCGTGGATGTGCTGGCTGATTCGAAACTGATTGCAGTGACCGTCGCCATCGCAGGCTCTGGTTCGGCTGCTGGTGGAGCTGGTGGCGGGTCTGCTTTTGCAGTGGCGGGGTCGGGCGCGGTGACCGTCGGTGCCAAGATAACTGAAGCTTCAATTCTTTCTGGTGCATTTGTCACGAGTGCGAGCGGTAGCAATGTCCGCGTCCTCGCGACTGATTCGGCAATCATCAGTGCCGATGCAGGTGGCGCGGCGATCGCAGGTGCCGGTGGTGCTGGCGGAGGCACCGTGGTCACGGTCGGTATGTCGGCCGCAGTCAATTTAGTGATTAACCAAGTCCATGCATGGATCGACGGCGCGGTCATCCATTCCGGAGCCGGGGTAGAAGTGTCCAGCAGTTCGGCGACACTCATCGTCGCGATCACTGTCGCCGGCTCAGGCGGGGGTGCGGGTGGCGCGGGCGGTGGCGTGGCAGTCGCCGTGGCCGGAGCCTTTGCTTCTAACACGGTCGCTAACATCCTTTACGCTCAAATTAAGGGCGGCAGTTTTGTCCGCACACCACTGGCGACGGACGTGCGCGTCGCGGTTCAGGACGATGTAAAAATTCACGCCTATTCGGGTGGTGTCACCATCGTCGGCGCAGGTGGTGCGGGTGGCGGCACAGCCGTCTCCGTTGGCGCATCCATCACTGTCAATGTGATCGCCGGTAAGGCTGAAGCCAGCATTTCAAATTCGACGGTGGAAGCAGGTGCCGATGTCATCGTGGACGCTGATTCCAGTGGCGAAATCTTTACTGGATCGATTGCCTTTGGTGGCGGCGGTTCCGGCGGTGCGGGTGGCGGCATTGCGTTGTCGGGTGCGGGTGCAGGCACAATCAATGTGGGCAGTCGGCATTTGATCGCAGCGATTAAAGATTCCAGCACCGTGACCGCAGTCGATGTGCGCGTCCTCGCGACGGATCTGACACGTATCATATCCGCAGCAGGAGCAGCCGCCCTCTCCGGTTCCGGTGGCGCAGGCGGCGGTGTTTCCGGTCAGGTCGGCGCGTCTGCCGCACTCAACGCGATTTCAAATACCCTCGAAGCGACTGTTCTCGATTCGAGTGTTACTGCTACCGGAATGATGGAAGTCATCGCCGACGGCACTGCGGAAATTATCACGGTCGCGATCGGTTTCGCCGCGGGCGGTTCCGGCGGTGCCGGAGGCGGGGTACGGATTGGTGCCGCGGGTTCAGCTGCAGGGAGCGGTCTTGGGTTGACGATCCGTGCGCAGGTAGAAGGTAGCACGCTGACAGTTGCCAACAAATTGACAGTCCTCGCGACTGATCAGTCCCGCATCTATTCTTTCGTCGGTGGAGCTTCTGCCGGTGGTGCCGGTGGCGCGGGCGGCGGTGTTGCCGGTGCAGTAGGCGCCTCGGTTGCGGTCAATGTAATCACCAACACAATCGAAGCTATTATCGACAGTTCAGCTGCCAATGCAGGCGACGTTCTGGTGGAAGCGCTTTCGATTGGTTTCAAATACGAGCTTCAACTCTTGACTGTTGATAGTGTCCTGGATTTGCCGACCCTAGGCGTCGCGGACATCATTGTTGCCCGAATTGGTGAGAACGGCCCTCTGCACTTCCGGATCTTTAATTCCGCTGGAGTTATGATTGTCGATGCAACGGAATCCGAACTGGCTGGAATCGACGCGGAAACCGCTGCTCTGATCGCAGACCTGAAGGTCTACCTCGACACTCGTTGGGCCGCTGCTGAGTTAACCGACGCCGAGCAGAATGATATTATAAGTGCGGTCAGCATGGCCACGAACCAAGTGCTGGCCAATGGCGGTATCATCACAGTTGCCATTGGATTTGCCGGCGGCGGTGCGGGTGGTGCCGGCGGCGGCGTGGCTCTCTCTGGCGCAGGCGCGGGCACGATCAATTCGGTTGTCAAAACTCTGCTGGCTGAAATCCGCAACGGTAGCAATGTGACGCTTTCGAACGGCGGCGACCTTTCCGTGAAAGCCACGGATCGCTCCAATATCTATGCCGTATCCGGCGCAGTCGCTGTCTCCGGCGGCGGTGGCGCGGGCGGCGCGGTCACAGGCCAGTTCGGTGCCTCCATCGCAACTAACGCAATTGCCAATACGGTCGAAGCACGCATCGCAGATTCCGTCGTGGAAACAACGGGTCTTGTTGAAGTCCTCGCTACTTCCGAGGCGGAAATGCTCGCCGTTGGCATCGGTTTTGCCGCAGGCGGCGGTGGTGGTGCTGGGGGTGGCGTCCAAATTTCAGCAGCAGCCTCTGCTACAGGTAGTGGAATCGGCAATACGGTGCGCGCGGTGATTGAAGGTAGCACCGTGACAACTGGCGGCACGCTAGTCGTCGCTGCGAGCGACAACTCCAGAATTTATGCCTTTGTCGGTGGAGCCTCTGGCGGTGGTGCAGGCGGTGCCGGCGGCGGTGGCGCCGGAGCGGTCGGCGCATCCGTTTCGATCAATGGTATTACCAATACGGTCGAAGCGATCATCGACAGCTCGACGATCAATGCCGGCGCGGATGTCTCGGTGCTCGCCACTACGAATGCCCGGATCATTACAGCAGCTATCGGTTTTGCTGGTGGTGGTGCCGGAGGTGCCGGAGGCGGTCTCGCTGTGATGGCCGGTGGTGCCGCAGCCATGAATTGGGTTACCCAGGACGTCACCGCTTCGATTCGGAACGGCAGCGATGTGACACTTACCGGCGGAGCCAACCTCTTGGTCGAGGCCGTCGATGCGTCCGAGATTTATACGATCGCAGGCGGCGCTGCCATATCGGGAGCCGGCGGAGCCGGCGGCAGTCTTACGGGGCAGGCTGGCGCGTCCATCGCGATTAACGCAATCGCCAATACAATCCTGGCCGAGATCGAAGGTTCGACCCTCGATGTGGCTGGCGCGGTGACGGTGAACGCTGATTCCACCGCTGAAATGCTCGCAGTCGGTATTGGTTTTGCCGCAGGTGGCGGTGGTGGTGCTGGGGGTGGCGTCCAAATTTCAGCAGCAGCCTCTGCTACAGGTAGTGGAATCGGTAATACAGTTCGGTCAATGATTGTAGGGAGTAATCTGACCACCGGTGGCGTCCTGAGTGTGACCGCAAGCGACAATTCTAAAATCTCTGCTTTCGTCGGTGGAGCCACGGGTGGTGGTTCTGGTGGTGCGGGTGGCGGTGGCACGGGTGCCATAGGTGCATCTGTTTCAATCAATGGTATTACCAATACGGTCGAAGCAATCATTGATAGCTCCACGGTGAACGCCGGCGCGGCTGTCTCCGTGCTCGCGACTACGAATGCCCGGATCATTACAGCAGCTATCGGTTTTGCTGGTGGTGGTGCCGGAGGTGCCGGAGGCGGTCTCGCTGTGATGGCCGGTGGTGCCGCCGCGATGAATTGGGTTACCCAGGACGTCACCGCTTCGATTCGGAACGGCAGCGATGTTACACTTACCGGCGGAGCCAACCTCTTGGTCGAGGCCGTCGATGCGTCCGAGATTTATACGATCGCAGGCGGCGTTGCCATATCGGGAGCCGGCGGAGCCGGCGGCAGTCTTACGGGGCAGGCTGGCGCGTCCATCGCGATTAACGCAATCGCCAATACAATCCTGGCCGAGATCGAAGGTTCGACCCTCGATGTGGCTGGCGCGGTGACGGTGAACGCTGATTCCACCGCTGAAATGCTCGCAGTCGGTATTGGTTTTGCCGCAGGTGGCGGTGGTGGTGCTGGGGGTGGCGTCCAAATTTCTGCTGCGGCGTCGGCAACCGGAAGCGGTATCGGTAATACAGTTCGGTCAATGATTGTAGGGAGTAATCTGACTACCGGTGGCGTCCTGAGTGTGACCGCAAGCGACAATTCTAAAATCTCTGCTTTCGTCGGTGGAGCCACGGGTGGTGGTTCTGGTGGTGCAATTGGCGGTGTGGCCGGTGCGGTCGGTGCTTCGGTCGCGATCAACGCAATTACTAACACGGTGGCAGCCATCATCGATAGTTCGACTGTGGTGGCCGCGAGCGATGTGTCAGTGTATGCCACTTCTAACGCCCAGATTCTGACCGCTGCGATCGGATTTGCGGGTAGTGGATCCGGCGGTGCCGGTGGTGGGGTTGCCCTTTCGGCTGCCGGTGCCGGGACTATTAATTCGGTGGTTCAGGATGTCACTGCTTCGATCCGCAACAACAGCAACGTCACACTGACAGGTGCTTCCAATCTTTTAGTCCAAGCGATCGACAACTCTTCGATTTACGCGATCGCGGGCGGAGTTGCTGGATCGGGATCTGGTGGTGTGGTTGGCGGTGTTTCCGGCCAAGCCGGCGCGTCCGTCTCGATCAATGCGATCGCCAACACGATTCTGGCCGAGATCGAAGGTTCGACCCTCGATGTGGTCGGCACGTTGACAGTGAATGCTGATTCCACCGCCGAAATGTTGGCGGTGGGCATCGGTTTTGCGGTCGGTGGCGTGGGTGGTGCCGGTGGCGGTGTGCAAATCTCTGCGGCAGCGTCCGCGACTGGCAGTGGCATCGGTAACACAGTTCGGTCAATCATTGTAGGCAGCAATCTGACTACGGGCGGCGTCTTGAACGTTACCGCCAGCGACAACTCTGATATCAAAGCCTTTGTCGGCGGTGCCACTGGTGGTTTTGCGGCTGGTGCGGTCGGCGGTGCTGCGGGTGCGGTCGGCGCGTCCGTCGCAGTCAATGGGATTAATAATACGGTGGAAGCCATCATCGATAGCTCTGTCATCAACGCAGCAGCGGATGTATCCATTCTGGCAACTTCGAACGCTTCCATTCTCACCGCAGCCATCGGATTTGCCATTGGTGGCATTGGTGGCATTGGTGGCGGTATTGCGCTTTCCGCGGCAGGTGCTGGCACCATCAATTCCGTCACACAGAGCGTGACCGCCGCGATTCGAAACCAAAGCGACGTGACTCTCACTGGCGCTGCGGATCTTTTAGTCGTGGCGATTGACAATTCAACCATCCACGCGGTGGCCGGCGCGACGTCGCTAGCCGTGGCTGGTGGCTTGGCAGTCGCCGCGGCCGTCCAAGGCGGCGCGTCGCTCGCGATTAACGCCATCGCCAACACAACGTTGGCCGAGATTGAAGCGTCGGTTGTCGAGGTGGCTGGAACAATCATCGTCAATGCAGAATCCACGGCTGATATGTTGGCGGTCGGTATAGGCTATGCGGGTGGCGTCGCTGGCATCGGCGGGATCGGCGTAAGAATTGCCGCCGCCGGTTCGGCTGCAGGCAGTGGTATCGGGAATACGGTTCAAGCTTTGATCACTGGCAGCACGGTCACGACTGCGGCGACGCTCACATTGACGGCTACCGATAAAAGCACGATTTTTGCCTTGCTTGGGGGCGCGACTCTGGGTGGCAGCTTTGGTGTGGCCGGTGGTACTGCGGTCGCGGTCGCCGCATCGATGTCAATTGCATCGATTAATAATACGGTTGAAGCTGCCGTCGATAGCTCGACCCTTGAGGTATCTGGAGCGATCGTTGTTTTAGCAGTCGCTGAAGGAGCGATCAACGTCGCAGCTATTGGGTTCGCTGGCAACGGTGCGGTTGGCGGTGCTGGAGGTTTTACGCTGACAGGCGCAGGCGCCGGAGTTGTGAACGTGATTGTGAAGGACGTCATCGCTGAAGTTCGTAACGGGAGTGACGTGCATTCGCTGAATGATGCAATTTCCATTCAAGCGAAGGATATCTCAACGATTATCGGCGCGGCTGGTGCCAAGGCGTCCGCAATTTCTGGTGGTGCCAGTGGTGGTGTTTCAATTCAGGCCGGCGTTTCGGTGGCTACCAACACGATTACCGCAAACATACGGGCGGCAGTCCTAAACTCTTCGGTTGACGCTCAGGATGCGCTGACAATCGAATCAATCTCTCTCGCTGATGTTATAGCCGTCTCGATTGGTTATGCCAGCGGTGGCGGAGCTGGTGTCTCCCTCGGGGGTGGCGCTTCGGGGGCGGGGTCTATTTCAATTAATGTGATCTCGAACACAGTGGAGGCGCTGGCTAAGGATAATGGTCTCATTCGCAGCCGCGCGGATTCAGTCAACGTTCTCGCGGACGACGAGTCTAAGATTCGTGCCGATGGCGGTGGTGTCGCGCTTGCTCTCGCCGCTAGCAGCGTGGCAGGTTCCGGAAGCGTCGGTGCCGGGGCTTCGGTGAATACAATTTCCAACACTACACGTGCCTTGGTCGAAGCTTCAATGATCGAGACACTGGGAGCACTTTCAATTCTAGCGACTGCCGATACAAAGATCGAAAGTTGGACGAATGGCGGTTCCGTAGCCGCAGCTGTTGGAGTTGGCTCGATTGCCGCTGCTGCTGCTGGCGCCGTCTCCGTAAACGAAATCACGAATACGCTGGAAGCTACGATTCGGGGCGGTGGCGCGCTCGCATCGAATGTCGGAGGCGATCTACTGGTTCGTGCTTTGGATACGTCTTTCATTAGTGGCAACGCTTTAGGCTCCTCCGTAGCGCTTTCCGCCGGTGTGGGTGGCTCTCTCTCCATGGCGGTTGTTTCGGCCGTCAATGAAATCGACAATACAATTTCGGCGTCCGTCGATGGCTCCGAACTCAATGTCGCTGGCATCACGACGATTCTTGCCGATTCACAGTCGACGATCGAAGCGCTTTCGGTGGCGGCCTCTGTATCCGGTGGAGTCGGCCCCTTCAGTTTCTCAGGGGGAGGCGCATTATCCGAAAACCGGATCACAAACCAAATTGAGGCGCTTGCCCTAAATGGTGCGCTTCTAGTCTCGAATGGCGCGGTCTTAATCAAAGCTCTCGATCAATCTTCGGTCACAGCCGATGTTGCCTCCAGCGCCTTGGCTAATAATATTGGTATTGGAGCTTCAGTTGGACTTTCATTTTCTAACAATCTGATCGACAACACGCTCGATGCGGGTGTCCGGGGCTCGGAGGTCTTTTCGAGCACTGCGGGTCTCAATGTCCTTGCGGAATCTCGCAGTACGATCCGTGCGATTTCCGCCGCTACGTCGATTGCTGCTGCGGCGCCCGTTGGGTCACTGGCCCTCGCCGGTGCCGAAGCCAGCAATACTGTCAGCAGCGACGTGAGCGTGATCGTTGATGCGACTTCAACTCTTCGCACACCGAACCACTTACTAGTCCAGGCACTCCGCGTGAACCGAATCGATGCCATCACGGCTGGGCTTTCGCTGGGTACGCAGCTGGCGCTTGGCAGTAGCATTACTTTTGCTACGATCGATGGTTCCGTCACCGCGCGCTTCGATGGTAACGTTTTGGCCGCCGATGGCGTCAGTGCCGGAGCCGCTAATGCGACAATCGAAGCATTTGCCGATGACATCGTGAATGCCGATGCCACCGCGCTTGCGGGCGGCTTGCTTGCCGCCGGATCGGGCGCAGTGGCCAGCGCGCTGATCGAGCCGACCCTGACCGCTGCAATCGGCAGCGATGCCAATCTTAATATCACAAGCGATCTGACTGTCCTATCCCGCACACAGAGCGAGGCCAACGCAGATGCGATCGGCGTCGCTGTCGCCGTCGGCCTTTCTGGCGGTGCTTCGGTTGCCGTCGCCACCGTCGCGCCGACCCTCAACACGCTCGTTGAAGGATCTGCGCAAATCATAGTCGGTAACCAGTTCGTGGTTGAGTCTCTGCACAATCGCGCACTGGACGGCACACTACTAGATCTCGGCGCGGATGCTTATGCAAATGCATCGGGTGGGGCACTCTTAACAGCCCAAGGATCGTCGGCGACCGCAACGTCCGGTGCGACTGTAACCACTACCGTAGGTGGAATTGGCGCGTCCATCAACGCAGCCGACATTCTTATCCAAAGCCGAATCCATAACGACGCGCATGCTTTATCCGAAGGCCTGACAATCGGTGGAATTAGTCTGGGTGTTCGCGTAGCCACTGCGGAAGTCAACGGCTTGACGACCACCGCAGTTCTCGGCGGCACGATTGAAACCTCCGGTGATATGACAGTTTCCGGCGATGCGGTGAATCGCGCGCTGGCCGTCGCTAACGCACCTACAGGTGGCGGCTTTGTCGGGAGCGGCGTCGTGACCACCGCTACCATTACCGCCGGGCTAGAAAGCTATGTCGCGGCAGGCGCTCAGCTGACGGTGAGCGGCGATCTAACTATTTCCTCGGACGCTCTCAATCAAGCCACCGCAGAGGCCAACGCGCTCTCGATTGGTGCAGCCGCACTTGGTGCGACGTCCGCCACCGCAGTGATCGGTGCTCCGTCGAAAGCGTGGATGAATGGCGACGTGCTCGCAGCCAACTCTTTGACTGTTCGCGGCCAAGCTGATAATCGGGCGATTGCGGATTCCGAGGCGTCCGGCGGAGGCCTTGCTGGTGCCAATGGCTCGCTCGCAAATGCTGTAGTTAATTCCGACTCTAAGATGGAAGCATCGATTGGCGCGCTTTCGGTTGTGACGGTCAATGGTGACATTCTAGTCGAAGCTGTTTCGATTTCCGACGCCGACGCCGTCAGTTCCGGCAATAGTGTCGGTGCCGCCGCTGCGGGTGCCATGGTTGCCACCGCTTCAGTCGCGCCGATGCTGATGGCCATGATCGGTGCCGGTGCCAACGTCCGCTCCACGACTGGCTCAATCAAAGTTAACGCACGTCATAACTATGACGCCAATGGCTTGATCGAAGGCAAGGGAGCCCGGGCTCGTGGTGATGCGTCGGCCAATGGCTTATTGACCGCAACCGGAGCTTTGACTGCGGCAAATTCCGCCGCACGGATCGAATCCTTTGTCGGTGAAAACGCCCAGTTGACTGCCGCCACTACAATCGACGTGACTGCTTGGTCCAATAATTTCGCCTCCTCTGATGCCCGTGAAGACGGAGGCCTCATCGGTATCGGAGCCAGCATTGCGGTGGCCCACGTCAATAATCAGACCTTCGCCAGTGCCGAAAACGCCGTCCTGTCAGGGAGCGCGGTGGACGTCTCTGTAGTAGGACGAGTCGAGGCCGTCACCACGACAAATGAGGGCGAATCAACCGGCGATACCCTGATCGGCAGCACCGGCAGCATCGTCGCGATTTCGGTTAAAGCCATGGGCTTCGACATCCTCAATTATGTCTTCACCACCACGACGGCCAACTTCGGGTTTGAGCTACAAGCTGACCGCGTCCTGATCGTAGGTAACAACTTAACAGCCCGTCTGGATGTTGGCCCCGTCTCCGCCGCGCTTGAAGATGCCAGCTTCGGCCTGATCGCCGGAGTGGATGAATTCGCCTTCGAACTCAGCGAGGGCAGTTTCACTGGTTCGATCGCCGGACTCGCCAACGTCGAAGCCGCTGAAATGACCGCTCAATACACGAGTAGCTCGACGACGATCGAGGCTGGGCGCGTGATTGATCTAGGCAGTGTGACCTATACATTTGATAATGCCATCTCAGCCGATACGGTCGCCTTCTCACTCATCGGATTCTCGGCCGAGGTCGTGGGCTTCGTTTCCCTCAGCGGTGACCTCGGATTCCGTCACGACGACGGCAAAGTGCTCGCCGCCGGCAATGGCCTTTCTGCCCGCATGGGAATCGGTGAATTGATTTACGCCGAAGTGACCGACGCGTCCTTCGGATTGATCGCCGGCGACGGACTCTTTGCATTCGAATTGAGCGACGGGGCTTTCGGCGCCGCAATCGCTGGTCTCGCTGGTGTCTCGGCAACTAGCGTCATGGTGCAATATACCAATGCCGCTACCACGATCACTGCCGGTGATTCCATCGCAGCGGACGGGGTCGTTTACACCTTCGACGATGCGATTGAAGCAGATACCGTCATCTTTGAGGTCATTGGTTTCTCGGCTACTGCGCTCGATGTGGTTTCCTTGGAAGGCGACTTCGCTTTCAGCAAAGTTGGAACTGATATTCAGGCACTTGGGATCAACGTGAATGCAAACTTGGGAACTGGTCCGGTAGCAGTCGGGGTGAAAGATGGTGGCTTAGGTCTGGTCGTGACAGAAACTGGATTTGCGATTGAAGCATCTGGCGCACTTTACTTTGAAGGGGGCGCATTAGCTTCGGTCAGTGCCGAACAAGTGACACTCCGGATCAATCGAACCGGCGTCGCATGGACTGATGAGGTCATCGAGATTGGTAGCTTGAGCTATACCTTCTCTAATCTTGAAGCTTCGACGGACTTATTGGCGGTCAATGTCACCGGTCTTGAAGCCAGCCTCCTTGAGTCGGTTTACTTGCGCGGTGATTTCGCTTTTGGAGCCGACGGCGTATTGAATACTTTGAGCGCCGTCGGCACCGGGATTGAAGCAGGCTTAGCTGTCGGACCTTACGCCGTAGGGGTGGAGGACGCATCCTTTGGACTCTTCTTTGATTCCGAGGGCAAGGTCGCCTTTGAAGCTCAGGGAACTTTGTTTAGTGATCTTCCCGGCGACATGGCCTTGAGCGCGGATACCGTCACCCTCAAGGTGAACGAAACCAGCCAAGTAATGACTGGAGAAGTTATCTCTATTGCTGGTGCAGATTACACCTTCAACGAACTGCCTGCCGCGACAACGACCGCCTTTGTCCAATTGTTGGTCGGTGGAGCCCACCTTAACGCATTCGGATTCGTCGATATTAGCGGCGACTTCGCTTTCATCGCTTCGACTTCAAGCGTGGTCTTGGACAACGGCGACGAGGTCGATGTGGATACACTGCTGATCGGTGCTAATAATCTGTCGGCTTCAGTCGGACTGAATGCCGGAACGGATGACCTGGTTGGCTTCGGTCTGAGCGGCGTGAGCCTTGCCTTAGCGATTTTGAATGATCAGTCCGACACCACCCGCACCTGGACTAGTCTCCAGATGACGGCGGATGAAGTCGGCTTCAGTGGACTGCCCGGTGTGACAGTCTCTGCGAATACACTTTCAGTTGCGGTCAATCTGGCCAGCGCCGATGGACGCCTCGTTGACTACGCGGCGCAAGGGCTTGTAGTGACCACCGGTCCTTCCACCAGCATCACGCTGAATATCGATGGCAGCCGCGGCGAACTGATCGAAGCGAGCGGCAACCTCGATGTCGATCTCTTCGGCTTCTTTACTGTAACTGGCGGATTCGCCTTAGAGAAGAGCAGCGATCAAGTTCTGTTGAGTGATGGCAGCGTCGCTTCGGTCGACAAGCTGACGCTGGGCGGTAGCGGAGTGGATGCCTTTGTCGGTCTCAATGGCGGCACCCCAGAGGCACTTGGATTCGGGCTTCAAGCCATGGACTTCGCGCTGGCAATTCTCTCTGAAAATAGCGTGGACGAGGGGGATACCGTCCGCTCTTGGATCAGCTTGCAGGCGAATGCCGGCAGCGACGGTTTTGAAGGTCTGGATGGCGTCAGCGTCAGCGCAAACGTGCTGAATGTTGCGATCAATCGGGCGGCGGCTGATGGAACCCTCGTCGATTACACAGATCGTAACTTAGACGTCACCACTGGTCCGGATTCGACCTTCGCACTTGATATGGATGGAAGCCGTGGCGAGTTGCTCGAAATTTCCGGAACGCTTTCCATCAATCTCTTCGGCTTCTTTATCGTCACTGGCGGATTTGCTTTTAGTAAGAGCACAGGATCCATTACCTTGAGTGACACCGACAGCACTGAACTGGACGTCGATCAATTGACTTTGGGTGCGACCAATCTTTCCGCTTTTGTTGGACTTTCCGGTGGCACCGATGACGCACTTGGATTTGAACTTGAAGGACTCGACTTCGCGCTTGGCATATTCACAGATCAAGCCGACGCGAGCCGGACTTGGATCGGACTGAAAGCGACAGCCGGTAGCTTCGGATTTATTGGTGTGGAAGACATGACGGTTTCTGGAAACACATTGTCCGTCTCGATTAACCAAGCACCCGTGGGTGATGTGGTGGCTGACTTTGGAAGCGATCCTGTCGAAGTGAAGACTGGCCCCGGTGCGAGTATGACACTTGATTTTGATGGTGCCCTTGGCGCGATGCTTGAAGTCAGCGGCAATGTTGAAATCGACCTGTTTGGCTTCTTCCAAGTTTCTGGCGGGTTTGCCTTCGCGAAATCGGATGCGACGGTGCCCGTATACTTTGAGGATGCGACGACTGAGGTTGAGGTAGAACTCATGACAATCGGTGCGAGCGGCGTGAATGCGTTTGCTGGAATCGGCGGAACACTTGGACTTGAATTAGCTGATGTGGATCTGGCGCTTGTCTTGGCACAAGAAAAAGCAACTGCGGCCCGTCAATGGGCTGCGCTCGAAGCCACCGTTGGTAGCGCCGCATTTATTGGAATCCCTGGTATTACTCTGGCAGGCGATACGCTCAGCGTGACCATCAATCAAGCAGCCGCCGACGGTAGCTTGCTCAACTTTGTGGATGCACCGCTTTCAGTGGTTAATGGGCCAAGTTCGACTTTCGATGTGGAGATTGATGGCAGCCTCGGAGCGCTCCTTCAAGTGAGCGGCAATCTGACAATTGACCTCTTCGGCTTCTTCCAAGCGAGCGGCGGTTTCGCGATTGAGAAACGCACAGACTCGGTGACTTTATCTGATGGCAGCCAAATTGATGTCGATCTATTGGCTATCGGTGCTAGTGGCGTCGACGCATTCGCTGGAATCAACGGTGGCACATCCGACGCACTCGGATTCCTACTCAGCGATTTGGACTTTGCACTGGCTCTGTTCTCTGAAGTGGACGGCGCGAATCGCAGCTTCACAAGTCTACGCGCTAGCGCAGGACAAGTCGCATTCGTTGGCGTTCCTGGGCTGACGGTTGAAGCCAATAGCATTCAAGTTGAAATCAATCGTGGTCAAAACGGTGTCGTGGTTGATTTCTCCGAAACACCTTTTGAAATTAAAACAGGTCCAGACAGCACGCTCAGTTTGATTGCCGATGGAGCGCTCGGTGAATTGACCCGTGCCGCAGGAGAATTGGTCTTAAATGTAGCGAATTTCTTCTCCGTATCCGGTTCACTCTCGTTTGAGCAGTCAGTCGGTAAGGTCGTTCTATCGGATGAAGATGAAGTCGATGTCGATCGTCTATTGATAGGCGGGACAAATCTTTCGGCCTTTGTTGGATTGAATGGTGGTAGTGATGATGCGATTGGCCTACAAGCTGAAGGTGTCGAGTTCGCACTGGCACTGCAAAGCTCTCAGGACACACCAGCCCGTAAATGGACTTCACTTCAAGCGAGTGCCGATACAGTCAGTTTTGTTGGTATCGATGGACTGACCATTTCGGCAGACACCTTAGCGATCGCGATCAATCAAGCGGACGTGAATGGTCAGGTCGTGGATTACAGTGATGCGGCAACGGACCTCACCGTATCGACCGGACCTAACGCGGAAGACACACTTACTTTTGATATGGATGGCGCATCCGGTGAACTGATCAGTGCATCCGGCAATCTAGATATCGACGTCTTTGGTTTCTTCCAAGTCAGCGGGGGCTTTGCTTTCGAACTTCAGGATCAAGCGCTCACATTAAATGATGGCACGGAAACGAGTGAGATTAATGCCCGTGTCCTCACACTTGGTGGCAGTAACATCAATGCCTTCGCCGGTATCAGTGGAGGCACTGACGGTGCAGTCGGCCTGAGCCTAGGGGAGGTCAACTTCGCTCTCGCTTTAATTGTCGATAAGGCCAATCCCGATCGTAAGTTTACATCCTTGCAAGCGACTGCCGGTCTAGCCGGATTCATTGGTGCGGATGTGCTGACTTTCCAAGTCGAAGATCTTGTCGTCAATGTGAATAAAGGCATCACAATCGATGCTGAGCCAGAAGCGACCACCACCGAGAATACCCAATGGGAATTATTACTACCAGTTGGCTTCGTTGGAAACTTGGATTTCACCCGTAATGCGAGCACATCCAGCGCAACCATCGGTGGCACCACGAGCAATGCTGATGTCATCGCGGGACTGATCGCTGCGATTGAAGCACTTGACGGTATCGGAGCGGATAACGTTTCCGTTGTTGGTAACCGCATCGAGGGCTATGTGATCGAATTTATTGGCGATCTCGCCGGAACCGATGTCGCTGGACTCGCAGTGAATGCGGTCGCGGCCACACCAAGCAGCAATGTTGAAGTGGTTGTTAATCCAACCGCAGCGGAAGCCGAACTCAAGCGCATCACTATTGTGACTCAGAACGGCGCACCTCAACCCGTTGCCTTGGAAATCGGAACAGTGAGCCAAGCGACTAGCGGCGGCAACGAAATCAAAGCGCTGCTGTTCACCACACCGTTCAAATCCAAAGGACAATACGACATAGAGATCGAAGGCATTGATCAGGTAGTCAGTGTGCGTTTCACTCAGAACGACATCACGAACAACCGTAAGAATATCCGCCAGGCCTTTGCCACATTGCTTGGCACTTCGATCACAAATATTAAAGTCACGTTTGGCAGTGTCGATGGCGGTCACCGTTACGATATCACATTCGTCGGCGCACTCGCGGGTCAAAATATCGCAGATATGACAGTGACCAATCGTCTGACTTCGGGCGATGTGAATCCTCTGAACCTCCAAGAGGGTGGGAACGGATCGACCGGGGAGACACAGCGAGTGTTGGTTTCGACTTCTGCGACCGGTGACTTTACACTAACTCTTTCAGATGGCGGAAATACCTTTACGACCGGAGATATCCTCTTCGGTGCGAATGCGGCGACTGTTCAAACCGCACTGAATGCAGTGCTTGATTCTACAGTAAGTGTAGCGACGGATACGGATGGTGCGTATCTGATTACTTTCGATGGAAATGGCTTTATCGGACGTAATATCAGCACGCTTGAAGTCGGGCTGAATCCTGCTGCCACGGATCCAAGTGGTTTCTTCCGTATCGAACTCGATGGTGAATTCTCGGAAGGTATCTTCTATACTGCAGATACAACTGCGATGGCTGCGGCAATTCAATCCGCACTCGAGGGCATGGACGGCATCGGGGCAGGTAATGTAACCGTAACTTACAATGCGGGTGCTTCCGAAGGACGCGCCAGCAGCTACGATGTTCTCTTCGGCGGTGACCTTGCCGGCGTCGATGTGGGTGACTTTACCGCGCACTTCGGCAACTTGAATTTGGCAGAAGTGGCTCCGTATATCATCGCTCACGGCCAGCCCGCAGTCGCACAGGAACAACGGGTAAGCATCGTCTCCGAGACGAACGACCTCAGCTTCACACTTTCACTGACTTATAACGGCGAGACTTATACGACTGATCTGATTGCTCAGAGCGCAGACAAGGCAACGGTGCAAGCAGCACTCAACGAAGCCTTCGCGGATCTGACTAGCTCCAGTGCGGTGGTCGTCGCTTGGACAAACAAAGCCTTGCAGGTTCGTTTTGATGGAGATTGGGCTGGCGAAAGTCTCGACGCTCTAGTCGTGACGACCGAAGCAGGCTCGGTTGAAGTGACTCTAGCGCAAAGCGTCACAGGCTTTACAGAAGTTAAGGAAGCGGTGCCTGCGCGGACTGTAGTGGTGGATTATGCAGCACAGGAATTAGTGGTGAAGACGGGACCTGATGCGACCTTCACTTTGGATATGGATGGCGCTCGCGGGGACCTGGAAGAAGTCAGCGGGGAGTTAACAATTGATGTTGCAGGGTTTGTGACCTTGAACGGTATTTTCGCATTTGGTCGCTATACACAAGGTGACAGCAGCCAGTTCGTTGGATTGGGCGAAGACATTTCAGCTTCGTTGACCGTCAGCGATGATCTGTATGCTCGCGTAGATGGAGCGAAATTTGGCCTTTACGGAGATAGCGACGGCGCGTTTGCCTTCGAACTGAGCGAAGGTAGCCTCGGTATTAAGCTAGGACCACTCGCTGACATTGGAGCCGATGAAGTCTTTGTTCAATACACCAACGCCACGACAGCAGTCGAAGCGGAAACGACGATCACTGCGGCTGGAATCAGCTACACCTTTGATACCGCGATTGACATGAACACAGTGGCTTTCGCGGTGACCGGATTTAGGGCTGAAGTGCTTAACTTTGTCACGATTGAAGGCGACCTTGGATTCCGCATGGTGGGTGATGATATCGTCGCGGTTGGCGATAACATCGGAGCTAGCTTGGAAATCAGTGAGTCGGTATATGTTCGCCTCTCCGGAGCTGGATTCGGTCTGATTGCCGGTGAAGGCAGGTTTGCTTTCGAAACTACTGGTGGCAGCTTGGCCTTAGCACTTGGGCCGCTTGCTAATATTACGATCGATAGTGTAACCGTTCAATATACAAACACGACCACCGCGATTGCTGCAGATCAGGAAACGCTTGAAGTTGGTGGGATTGAATATGACTTCAGCGGAGCGATTGCCGCAAATACGATTGCCTTCAGTGTCGCCGGCTTCCGGGCGGAGATACTCGGCTTTGTGAATCTGAGTGGCAATGTTGGCTTCAGTAAAGTCGGCACCGCGATCACCGCGGTCGGTTCGGAAATGTCCGCTTCCTTGGAAGTGAGTGACTCCGTTTACGCGAAGATTGAAAATGCCGCATTTGGTATGCTTTACGATGATGATGGTTTCGGCTTCGAAGTTTCTGAAGGTAGTCTTAG
>Ga0307981_1000300_pt1 | contig 51780 bp, 48 predicted proteins | sample OrgLakmetagen987_FD_201849 | JGI IMG/M metagenome (GOLD analysis project Ga0307981, IMG submission 201849) | Saline water microbial communities from Organic Lake, Antarctica - #987 | ecosystem: Environmental > Aquatic > Non-marine Saline and Alkaline > Saline | place: Antarctica: Organic Lake... | reverse complement strand
ACCCAGATCGTTGAAAACGCCCGATGCGCAATTCGGGCGCCGATCACCTATGGGCATCCAAAGGCAAAGGGCCTTCAAACATCGCCCCACGCGCCAAAACAGGGGCTTCATGAATAATTGCGGCTAAAAGGAATATCGTGCGTGTCAGACGAACAGCCAAAAACACCCGAATTGATCGAGATGGAAGAACGCTTTGCCAAATTGAAGCGGCGCGAGGCCAGAAACCTGCGCACAGCCCATGCGCGCGGCCTGACGCAGGGCATATGTTCGATGTTGCGGCCCGGTGATGTGGTCATGGATTGCGGTGCAAACGTGGGCGACGTGGCCCGTGTGCTGGCGACAACCGGCGCTACGGTTCATGCGTTCGAACCCGATCCTTACGCGTTCAAGAAACTAACCGCAGTGGCCGAGGATTTTGACAATATCGTCTTGCACAACGCCGCTGTCGGAACAAAGGCTGGATCAATCCAGTTGATGCGGGCCACGAATTTTGACGACAATCCCAACAGTGCCTCGGTCAAAAGCACCATCATTTCGGGCGGGCGGATGATCGATGAAAACACCGAAAACGCCGTCAATGTCGAGATGGTCTCAATCTTTGATTTTATCGATGATATCGCCGTAAAACACGGTCAGGTCAGCTTTCTCAAGATGGATATCGAAGGGGCCGAGCTGGACATTTTAGAGCAGATGCTGGCGCAGAACACGTTTGAAAAAGTGCGCCTGACTGTCGCGGAAACGCATTAGCAGAAGTTCAAGGAACTCAGACCCAGATTCCGCGCGCTGCGCGACGCTGTGTCCCAAGCGCACCCCCAGACCAAGGTAAATCTAGACTGGATTTAACCGCCGCATGCAGAAGCTTTTGCTTTCAAACCTGAAAAGCAAAGTGCATGGCGCGCTTAAACGATTGGAAGTGCAATCGCAAAAGCGCATCTGCGGATCGGGCGGTTCGGAATTGAGCAATCGGTGATCAGATACTCTGGCTTCAACAAGGCGCAAGAACCATAGGCGACGTGGGCCATGAGCGTGTCAGACGGATCAAGAACGCCATCCTCAAAGACCAAAAAGACCTCTTTTTCTTTGGGATCAAAGTAGATCGCCATGGGCCTCAGCGTTCCAGAACGTTCACTGATAACCGTAAACTGGCTTTCACCATCTTCAGGCACGATCTGAAGCGCCTCTTCGACCTTTTGCCCGTTCATTGCCCAGTCCATTGCACCATCAAGATAAAACCCAACGATATTTTCTTTGGCAACCACTTTGGTAACTGTTGGATACAGATTTTCGTGCCCCAAACATGCCGCGATCATCGCTTGTCCGCAAAGCGCACCGATCTGGGCAAAGCCTGCGTCGGTTGGGTGAACATTGTCAAAAAGATCTACGTGATATTGTTCGGATCCTTCAACGACGAATGGCAACTCATTGGCCAACTTACGCTGAATCTGATCAATCTGCTGAGTCGTTTCGTCATTGCCGTCCATCCGCCTACCGATGAAGTTACAAACCACCAAACAACCGTATGTTTTCCGAAGAAGCAGGAAAAGGCTGCGCAAACAGTCTTCGTAGACGGCAAGATCCAGGTCCGGGTCTTCAGCATCCGTTTCTCCTTGCGACCATAAAACGATGTCTGCTTGGGGGGACGACACAAGCGCTTGCGAAAGCAACCGGCCAGGCTTCATCGCGGTTTCGTTCCACCACGATCGACGCTTTCGGTATCTTGAAAGAAGTGGCGTTGCAGGGACGGAAGCATCTTCAATCTCTACCGATACTTGCGCGCCTGCCTGAAAATGACGCTTCAGGCTATCTATTCCGATGCTTGATCTGGTTTCATAAGATACGAAAAGACCCCTTGCCAGGCTTTGGCCCATGGCGACAATCTTGATTGGTTTCAAATCATGCATGGGGTGAAAAGCGCCTTACGAGTTTCAAACATCTGTTCCTCGTGCTGGCAGTCGAACCAACAGCGCAGTGTGAATGCATGAGTATCGGCGGGAGTTCCAACCTTATTAAGTCCACATTAAGATATCATTTGGGCGAGATGCACCTTTGGCCGAGCCATGGCAGACACGCACACCAAAGCCACCTGCCCTTTCGACTGCAAATCAGCCCTATTTTGACCCGGATTGAAACATATGCGTACCGACAGGCTTGATCGACGCGCAAATCAGCGACAATATGCGAAAAAATGACGTGTTATTTCGAACAAACCGATAGAATACGACAATGATTTCACTGCTGCGCCCGAAAAGCAGCACAAATCCAACAAAAGACGAGGCTGGCATGACAGATGGATCAATGACACCCACCGAAAGCCGCCCTGAAGTTTTCGCGACCTTAAATGATGTAGAGATCATACTGGCCCCGCATTTAGCGCCAAATATTCGCCGCCTGATCCGCAGTGGTCTTTATGAAAAACCCGAGATTGAGATCGGGCTGGCAAATCTCCAGCCCGGTGACAGGGTCATGGAAATGGGCACCGGCGCGGGGATTGTCGGGTCGGTTTTCCTCAAGCAAATCGAAAACCTGACACTGCAATCTTACGAGGCCAACCCCGATCTTATCCCGCATATACGCAACCTTTATGCCCATAACGGCTTGGATGATGCCGCAACGGTGTCCAACCACCTTGTTGTTGCGGGAACGGGCGCACCCGAAAGTCTTGATTTCGAGGTCCGCGACAATTTTCTTGGCTCCCGTATCTCGAACAGCGGGACGGACGCCGAGGCGCGCACGGTGCCCGTGCCCACAAAGCACTATGACGAGATCACCCGCGAATACCCCCACAACGTCCTGGTCATGGACATCGAAGGGGCAGAGTTGAATTTTCTGGCCGATGCGGATTTGACAAATGTCGAACTGGTCATGCTTGAGTTGCATCCCAAAGCCTACGGCGTCAAAGGCCGGACGCAGGTGATGGCGCATCTGACGAAAAAGGGTTCGAGATGGATGATACCACATCCGTTGGCGATGTCGTGTCTTTCAAGAAACCAGACCGCATGAAGATCAGGCCGGACTACACCAAGATCGGCAGAGGGCAGGAACCGCAATTCGTCTATGAAATTGACCCCAACGAGCCCCTCGCCGACCGCATCGTCACTGTTGATAAGGCCGTGCTGGCAAGAACGCCGCGCAGCGAGGGTTGGCGCATTACCGCGTCGGTGTTTGATGAAAACCGCAACATAGTGCCAGAAGCCGTCTGCTGGATATCGCCCCGCGTTACCGCGACAGTGCCCCGCACCTACCCGCGGCCCAACCGGATCGTTGACCTGCCGGGCACATGGCTTTTTGGTGGGCGTTTCACCCCCGCATTCGGGCATTTCCTAAGCGAAACCATGTCGCGGCTTTGGGCGCTTGATCACATTGACGAACCGATTGAAGGCGTGTTGTTTTTCCCCAGCTACAACAACGACGAAGGGTCTGCGGACAAGCTGTTTTCGCAACTGGCAGAAATCATGGACCCGCTGGTCAAGTATAAGATTGTCGATGCGTTTTACCGCGTGGACAAGCTGATCGTGCCCCCGCAGGGCAGCGGTATTGGCCGCTTGCTGATGTCCTCGCCAGAGATGCGCGACTATATCCTCAAGCACATCAAGCGCGATCTGAAACCAACCGGGCATGATAAAATCTATATTTCGCGCTCGGGCCAGTTTGGTAAAATCGGGCGTGGTTTTCTGGGTGAGAAGAAGCTTGAAAAGCTGCTTGAGGACGAAGGGTATCTGATTTTCCATCCTCAAGATCACTCTTGGGAAGATCAGATGCGCCATTACCTCTCTGCGAGCCATATCCTTGGCCCCGACGGCAGCCCCTTCCATATGGTAAACTTTACCGGACGCACGGATATGAAGGTCGGTGTGATCCAGCGCCGCCCGACACAGGACACCAATCAAATGGTGCAACAAGGTGAAGCCTTTGGTCTAAAGAACGCGCATGCGCTGAACCATGTCGGCCGTTCGTGGTCAAGCGCCGGCATTCGCCGTGCCGGGCTGACGATCGTTTCAGAAGTTGCTTTCTCTGACCTGTGCAAGGCCCTCAAGAAGGTCGGGTTCATCAGCAAAAAGGCAAAGTGGAAAGATCTGACCAAATCCCAGATCGAGAAGGAACTGCTTGAGATCGCCAAGGAGGCAGAGGCCGATCAGCGGCCCGTCGACGGTGTGAACATGTCACTGTCTGATTATCCCGAGTGTGTGACAGCGGGCAAACCTCAGGTGTTTTTCGACGATTGATTGTTCAAGATCATGGGTTTCAATAGGGCACCGCCCTGCCCCTGTTCGAAAGCCGCCTTGCCGTCAGGAATCGCTTGCGGGCATTGATAACGGGCACGTCACGATGCGCGAAATGTCGCTTTTTTAAGATTGGTATGTCGAATTACCACGCATTCGGCTGGCACCTACACTCCATGACGTCGTCTGACCCTTTTGGAAGGCATCCGGCAAGCCATTGTTTATCATATGGTTTATGGAAAACCCACACATCGGCCATGACCTGGCCAGCTGTTTTGCCAAGACCGATCGCGCAGACAGACCGCATTGCCAAATTCGCAGCATTTAAAATTTCTGCGGACTGGACAAAATGAATCGTTTTGATCATAGTGCGCGACAACATATCAATTCAATTTACCCTAGAAAGATGCTGAAACCCACATGCAGGTTAGTGTAAGAGACAACAACGTAGATCAGGCCCTTCGGGCGTTGAAGAAGAAACTCCAGCGCGAAGGCGTGTTCCGTGAGATGAAACTCAAAGAGCATTTCGAGAAGCCATCCGAGAAGAAAGCACGCGAAAAAGGCGAAGCCGTTCGTCGCGCGCGCAAGCTGGCACGCAAGAAACTAGAGCGCGAAGCATAGAGCCACTCTATCTTCCGACGTTTAAGACTTTCAAACCCCTGCAGCCCCAAGGCCGCGGGGGTTTTGTTTTGCGCCCAAGGTTATCCGTCACGCCCCGGTTCAGTCGGATCGCTTGAAAACAACGCGATCTTGTTGCCTTGAGGATCACGAAGATAGCTCACGTAGAAATGCGGCCCATATGACGTGCGAAAGCCGGGCGCGCCTTCGTTAACGCCGCCTGCGGCAAGGGCGGCTGCGTGAAGGTCGCGCACTTGCGCTTGATTGCGCGCCTCAAATGCGACCATAGCGCCGTTTCCAGACGTGGCAGGCTGCCCGTCAAAGGTGGGTTTGACATAAAAGTCTGGCAAAACGGGCGACTGCCCCCGTGGAACAGGCAACGCAAAGCTTAGACCTTCCGGCCCCTCTTCAACCTCATACCCAAGCGCTGGCAGGACTGCGGAATAGAACTGTTTCGCAAGGGCGATATCGTCAGAGCCAACTGTAACATAAGCAATCATGCGCTGCGTTCCTCTTGTAAAATTCCTTATGTTTCAAAACGCCCCCCACGCGCCAATCACGGATTTCCCCAGCAACCGGCGCATGGCTTTTCTCAGGCGGCAGCAGCAGGCCGCTGCAACTTGTATTCAGCCGAGATAATATCCGCCGCCTTCTCGCCGATCATGATCGAGGCCGCGTTGGTGTTGCCGCTGATGATATCCGGCATGATGCTGGCATCCGCCACGCGCAGGTTGCCCACACCGCTGACCCGCAACTCAGGATCAACGACATCGCCCATGCGGCAGGTAGAACACAGGTGATATACGGTGACCGAATAATGCAGCGCCATGTTCTCCAGCAGGGCGTCGCTGGGTGTTTCACCCTCCACATAGCGGTGCTTTTTCGCCAGCGCAGGGGGCACGTTCAGCGGGCCGGGCTTGATTTCACCGGGCCAGTTCGCGGCAATCTCAAGCCCCTTGCGCATGACCGCCACCATCACCTTAAGATCGTGCGGATCGGTGAAATAGTTCATGCGAATGATCGGCGCATCGGCAGGATCCGAGCTGGCAAGAACAATCTCGCCCTTGCTGTGGGGCAGCACCGGGTTGGCCAGCAAAAGCATGTTTTCCTGATCCGCCGCGAGGGTTTTTTCATGGTTCTCGAAGAAGCTTTCCAGATCGATCCGCAAACGGTCACCCAACAGACCCATGTCATAGCCGCAAGGGACATAGCCGATTTGCGCATCATGGCTGTGCAAATCCCCCAGACCCGTAGAATAGAACACGACCGCATCATACAGCGAAGACGACACCAGACTTTCACCAGTTTCCATCCATTGCCCAACACGGCGTTCGGCCTCGGCCTTGAGGCCGGCAAGTTCTGGCGACATCGACGCGTCATCTGCCGGATCGGCAGGCAGCGGGCCAGCAGGGGCGCGCAGCGCGTCAGGGCCCGCTGACACACCGATCTCGGCAATCGGGACGCCAATACCGGGGGCGGGGAAGAACAGCGGGCAATGCAGATGGTCCTTGAGGTTTTTCCCCACACCGGCAAGGTCGTGACGGCATTCGATGTCGACCGCCTCGATCTCGCGGCGCGGGCCAATCCCCGACAGCATCAGGATTTGCGGCGACCCCACGGCACCCGCACTTAGAATGACATCACGGTCAGCGCTGATCTGCTGCAACGCCCCTTCGCTGTCACGGTATTCGATACCGGTCGCTGTCAGATCTTCATCGCCGTCCGACAAAAGCACCCGCGTCACGTGGGCGTGGGTGATGATCGTCAGGTTCTCGCGGCTCTCAACCTCGCCTGCCAGAAACGCACGGTAGGTGCTTGACCGCATCCCCTTGCGGGTCGTGGTTTGAAACAGCGATGCCACACCAGACGGCCCGCCACGGTCGCGCCCGTTATAATCCCCGTTAGGGATACCAGTGCTGCCCGCCGCTTTGACAAAATCACGTGCCGCCGGAATAACCGGAGAGCGCACGGAAACACCAAGTGGGCCGCCCGTGCCATGCGCCTCGCTGTCGATCGAGATTTCGTTGCTGGGCGTCAGGTCTTCGCTTTTGATGAAATAGGGCAGCACATCGTCATAGCTCCACCCCGTGGCACCGCCTTCGGCCCAGGCGTTGAAATCACCAGGATGACCGCGCACATACGCCATGTAGTTCAGGCCAGACGATCCACCCAGCATCTTGCCACGCGGCACGGGCATCCGCTTGTCAATCAGGCCCAAACCCGCATTTCCGGGATCGGCGGTGTACATCCAATCGACCTGGGGATCCAGTTGCAGGCTTGCCACGGCGGCGGGCATCAATTCGTGATCGGGTGGCGCGCCGCCCGCCTCGACCAGCGCGACACGGCAGGTCGGATCCTCGCTTAACCGCGTTGCAATGACGGCCCCGGCCGAGCCACCCCCGACGACAATAAAATCATACGTATCAGACATCTTCAGACTTCCTCCCTGAAAAGCCCTGTCTTGATGCAGGTGCTTTCAAACAACACACCAGTACGGTGCGCCTTGTTTGTGATGTTGCGTCGGCCTTGCGATCCGATCAAGCCTTGTGGTGAAATTCGGGCCTGACATTTCATCACCTAATAGCGAACTGACCAAAAGCGGGGAGGCCTTGTCAAAATAACCTGTCGCGCCCAAACAAGACCTGTCAAACCCGCGTCCACAGTCTACATGTCTGTCACAGAGGGGGTCTGCAATGGTGCTTAGGTTTGAAACAGTCCAAAAATCCTTTCGCAATAACGAGGGACAAGTCCCGGTGTTGCGCGACGTCAGTTTTGAGCTTGCAGCCGGACAGACACTGGCCCTGCGCGGTGAATCTGGTAGCGGGAAAAGCACGCTTTTGCATATCGCGGGCGCACTCGAAGCCGCCGATGCGGGGCGTGTCTGGGTGTCAGACCGCGATTTGACATCGTTGGATGACGGCGCACGTGCAGCCCTGCGCAGAACCGACATTGCGCTTGTTTTCCAACAGTTTAACCTGATCCCGTCCCTGACGGTCGCCGCGAACATCGCCTTTCAATCCGCCTTGTCAGGCCCCGCTGACAAAGCGCATATAGATCAGATCGCAGACGCTCTTGGCCTGTCGAGCCAGATGGCGAAATATCCGGAGGCGTTGTCGGGCGGGCAACAGCAACGCGCAGCCATCGCACGCGCCATCGCCGCCCGCCCCAAGCTGATGCTGGCCGACGAGCCCACAGGAAATCTGGATGAAGACACCGCAAACACCGTGCTTGACCAGATGCTGAAACTGGTCGCCCAAACGGGTGCGGCGCTGATGGTCGTCACCCATTCGCCCGCCATCGCCGCCCGCATGGACAGAGAATTACACCTGAAAAGCGGTCGATTGACATGATCTCATCCTGTCTGCGGGCGCTGTTGTCTCATTGGCGACGCAATCCGGTTCAGCTGTTTGCCTATCTTGCTGGTCTGGCCTTGGCGACGGCCCTTTGGTCTGGCGTTCAGGCCATCAACTCCGAGGCCCGCGCCAGCTATGACGCTGCCGCACAAACGCTGGGCGAAGGACAGTTCGATCTGGTGATCCCCCGGCAGGGAGACAGCATTTCACTGGATCAATACGTGGCGCTTCGCCGGTCCGGCTGGCTGGTCTCGCCCGTGCTTGACGGGCGCTTGGGCGATGTCCGCCTGGTGGGCATCGATCCGATAACCTCGCCTACCGGGATGGGGTCAAGCGATACGCAAACCAACACATCACAACAGTTCGATACCGTCTTTGCCAACAGCGAAACAGCACTGCTGCTTGATCCATCGGTAGGCGTTACACTTGACCCTAGCATCGCGCCGGGCATTGCCATTGGCGACATCGGGGTCGTCCAGAACCTGCTGCAGCGCAACGATCTAAGCCGCCTGATCTTGCTGCCAGACCAGCCTCTGGGGCAACCCGAGCTAAACACCGTCACCCCCGACTTGCTCATACAACCTGCCCAGCAGGTCGGAGATGTCGCACAGCTGACCGACAGTTTCCACCTCAACCTTACCGCCTTCGGTTTGCTGAGCTTTGCGGTGGGCCTGTTCATCGTTCACAGCACCATCGGTCTGGCGTTCGAGCAACGGCGCGGCATGATCCGCACCTTACGGTCGCTAGGCGTTCCGCTGCGCCTGTTGATCACCCTGATCACCGCCGAGATGATGATCCTTGCGCTGATCGGGGCGGGTGTGGGCATCTTGTTGGGCTACATCATCGCCGCAGTCTTGCTGCCGGATGTCGCAGCCACCTTGCGCGGGCTTTACGGGGCCGAGATTTCCGGCACCTTGGCGCTGCGCGCGTCGTGGTGGGCGTCAGGATTGCTGCTGGCTGTGGTCGGGACAGCCATCGCGCTTTCCAGCCGCATCTGGCAGATTGCGCAGATGCCACTTTTGGCCAGCGTCAAACCGCGGGCATGGGTCAACGCGACTGCATCGCGGTTTCGGTTACAAACCATCGGAGCGGTTATCCTGCTTGGTGTTACCGTTCCGATCGCGCTGATCGGTGACGGCCTGCTGGCCGGTTTCGCGCTTTTGGGTTGCTTGCTGATCGGGGCCGCACTTGCCCTGCCCGCCTTGTCGGCGGCGATTCTAACGCTGCTGGAAAAACGCACAAACGCGCCGGTATGGGGGTGGTTCTGGGCCGATACACGGCAACAGCTGCCCGGTCTCAGCCTTGCGCTCATGGCGTTGCTGCTGGCGGTGTCGGCGAATATCGGGGTCTCGACCATGGTATCGAGCTTTCGTTTGACCTTTGTTTCGTTCCTCGACCAACGGCTTGCGCCCGAACTGTTTCTGACGGTCGAAAATGCGGCCCAAAGCGCGCAGCTTGAAGCGTTCGTGCAAGAGCGAAATCTTGAGGTTCTGCCGCTGCTCAGAACCGAAACGACCGTCGCGGGCTTGCCTGTTGACCTTTATGGCGTGCGGGTCGGGCCGACCTACCGCAACAGTTGGGCCTTTCTGGATGCCACCCCCGCCGCGTGGGATGCGGTCAAAAGCGGTGATGCGGTTGTGTTAAACGAACAACTGGCGCGCCGTGCAGGGCTTTGGGTTGGCGATCAGGTGCAACTGACCACCGGTTTGACGATGCCCATCGCCGCCGTTGTGGGCGATTATGGCAACCCGCAAGGGCAGGTGATCATATCAGAGACGCTGTTTCAAACTCTCCAGCCCGATATCTATGCCTCGCAATTTGGCATCCGCACGGACGAGGCCCCTGCCCTGCGCGCCCAGATCGTTGAAACCTTGGGCATAGAAGAAAACGCGATCATTTCCCAAGCGGCGATCAAGGCGCTGTCGCTTGAGGTGTTCGAGAAGACTTTCGTCGTGACCTCTGCGCTGAATATCCTGACATTGGGCATCGCCAGCTTTGCCATCCTGATGAGCCTGCTTACGCTGGCTGACCTGCGTGTCCCGCAGCTTGCCCCTGTCTGGGCATTGGGTCTGGCCCGGCGCCACCTTGGCTGGCTGGAGCTTTTGCGCACCGTGTTGCTGGCGGGGCTGGTGTTTATCTGCGCGCTTCCCTTGGGTCTTGCGCTTGCGTGGGTCTTGCTGTCGGTGATCAATGTCGAAGCCTTCGGGTGGAAGCTGCCGATGTATCTGTTCCCGTTCGAATATCTCCAACTGGGGGGCTATGCGTTGATTGCGGCGGTTCTGGCCGCCCTCTGGCCTGCGCTGAGTCTGATGCGCACGCCGCCCGCTAATTTGTTAAGGGTCTTTGCCAGTGAACGTTAAGATATTGATATTGTTAGTTACTTTTCCTCTGCACGCTTTGGCTCAGGGGTTCGGCGGCTTGGGTGCGACTGCCGAAGACTTTGCGACGCCCACAGCAAATCCCAGTTTCAGCTTTCCCGCAGATCATGGCGCACACCCGGACTACCGGATCGAATGGTGGTACCTGACCGCGAACCTGCGCGGTGCGGACGGAAACGATTACGGCTTGCAATGGACGCTGTTCAGAACCGCCCTGGCCCCCGGCGAGGCAGCCGGCTGGCAATCACCGCAAATCTGGTTTGCCCATGCGGCAGTCACAACGAAAGACCAGCATTTTGCCACAGAACGCTTTGCCCGTGGTGGCATCGGGCAGGCTGGCGTTCAGCCCAGCCCGTTTCGCGCATGGATCGACGAATGGGCGCTTGAGGGGCCGGATTTCAACACCATGACCCTGACTGCAACCGGCCCCGACTTTGGCTATGACATGGCGCTCAAGGCCAACGGGCCACTTGTCTTTCAGGGCGACAAGGGCTTCTCGGTCAAGTCGGCGCAAGGTCAGGCAAGCTACTACTACTCGCAGCCGTTTTTTCAAATAGACGGCACGCTGGAACTGCCTGCGGGCAAGGTTTCTGTGACCGGCACCGCCTGGCTTGACCGCGAATGGTCATCGCAACCGCTGTCAGACCAGCAATCGGGGTGGGACTGGTTTTCGCTATCCTTTGCGGATGGGTCCAAGCTGATGGGGTTTCAGCTGCGACAGACCGATGAGAGCCGATATACCTCTTCCACATGGATCGAGGCCGACGGCACGACGACGCCCTATGGCGACGGCAGTTTCACCGCGACGCCGCTGGTCGAAACGCAAGTGGCAGGGCGTGACATCCCCACCGATTGGCGCGTGAGGCTACCAGAGCGCGATGTTGACGTCACCGTAAGCGCACTGAACCCGAATGCGTGGATGGGCCTTTCCATTCCCTACTGGGAGGGGCCCGTGAGCGTATCTGGCAGCCACACAGGGCAAGGATATCTGGAAATGACAGGCTATGAGTGACCCCAACGATCTACAGGCATTTCTGGGCGAGGCTTGGCAGCATCTGAGCCGTGGTGTTGCAGACAGCAAATCGCCCGCGCGCTATCCGACATTTGTGACCGTATCCCACGGCACACCCGAAGCGCGCACTGTTGCCTTGCGCGCCGCCAGCCGTTCGAATGCGGTGCTTGAGGTGCATACGGACATTGAAACCGCCAAGGTCGCAGCACTGCGCCAGACCCCTGTTGCCGCGTTCCATATCTGGCTGCCCCGCGCCGATCTGCAAATCCGCCTTACGGCTTCGGTGGTGATCCTGACCGGAGAGGATGTGGATGCGCAATGGGCAAACGTGCCCCCTGCCTCGCGGGTGTCCTACGGGACAGAGCCAGCCCCCGGAACGCCGATTGCGCAGGTCTATGACTATGAAAAGCCCCCGACCCGCGACAGGTTCGCCGTTCTGCGCTGTCAGGTGACTGAAATGGATCTGGTCCATCTGGGCGCGCAGCACCGCAGGGCGGGCTTTGTGCGGCAAGACGGCTGGCAAGGCAGCTGGCTTGCTCCGTGATCGCGTTTGACCACTGCCCTTGATCTGCTAGGACATCTTAACACAATCCAAACAAGGGTGCCTTCGATGTCTGAACCTCATGTCTTGATTGCCGGTGGCGGTATTGGCGGGCTGGCCCTTGCGCTGACGCTTGATCAGATTGGCGTGCGCAGCAGCGTGTTTGAATCCGTACGCGAGCTGAAACCGCTTGGCGTCGGGATCAACATCCAGCCAAACGCCGTGCGCGAATTGTTTGACCTTGGCATCACCACAGATGATTTGAACGCAGTCGGCCTGCCTGCACGGGAATGGGCTTTGGTCGGCCAGCAGGGCCACGAGATTTACGCAGAACCGCGTGGAACTGAAGCCGGATATAACTGGCCTCAATATGCTGCGCACCGCGGCAAGCTGCATATGATGTTATATGACACGCTGATCAAACGCGCTGGCCCTGATGCTGTGCAACTGGGGGCACGGGTCACCGGATACACCAAAGACGCCGGTGGCGGTGTCAGCGGGCAGATCACCCAAGCCGATGGGCGCGAAACGGTTGTAACGGGCAGCTTGTTGCTTGGCGCTGACGGGATCCATTCTGCGATCCGCGCCCAGATGCACCCAGACCAGCCGCCGATCCATTGGGGTGGGGCGTTGATGTGGCGCGGGACCACCCGTGCCAGACCAAGCAGGACAGGATCGTCCTTCATCGGGTTGGGCACGCATTTGCAAAGGATGGTGATCTATCCGATCTCTGATGTTGATGCAGAGGGCTATGCCGATATCAACTGGATCGCCGAAGTCACCTTTGACGAGACCGAAGAGCGTAAAACGGGCTGGTACAAGCCTGCCAAGGTCGCTGATTTCATCCATCACTTCGAGGGGTGGACCTATGACTGGCTTGACGTCCCTGCCCTTTTGAACGGTGCCGAGGAAGCCTATGAAAACCCCATGATTGACCGTGATCCGGTTGACACATGGGTTGATGGCCCCGTCGCCCTGATGGGGGATGCGGCCCATGCAATGTATCCGACCGGGTCGAATGGAGCCAGCCAGGCGATCATCGATGCGCGAACACTTGGGGCGATGATGCTTGGGCACGGGGTCACACCTGCGGCGCTCAAGGCCTATGATGACGCGCTTTGTGCGCCTGTGTCTGCGCTGATATTGCGCAACCGCGGGGCTGGCCCCTTTGGCCTGTTGAACATGGTCAACGACCGCTGCGGAGGGGATTTCACCGACATCGACGATGTTGTGCCAGCCGAAGAACGCGATGCTTTCATGGCCCGTTACAAATCAGCGGCAGGTTTTGCCATTGAACAGCTTAATACTGCGCCGCAAACGATCAAAACCGGCGCACGTGTAACAATTGCCTGAGTGCAAGCCTGCCATTGTCAGACGTCCTACCTGCTAAACGTATGAAAACGCGCGGCTATTCGAATTGTCAGCTGACAATTCAACGTGCTTTTCTACTGTCTTGAGTAAATTCATCAGGTTAAACTGCCCTGCATCGGCTTTTTGTGAAAGTTTGCGCAGGTATCCAGCCGGATTCGCAATCGTTGCCAGCCGTTCCAGCACACATAGAATGGCAATGGCAGCTTGCGTCCCACCCAATGCCGCGTGCAGCTTGATCAGCACGTCATGGCCTATGCCGATCATCGGTGCAATCTTTACCGCGTTGTTTTCCAGTTCATGCCAACTGCGCATCTTGTCTGGAAAGTAGCTTTGGATTGTGGGGCAGGTCGCTATCACCTGTTGCAAAGTCACCCGAACCTCTTGCTGTTTTGGCAAACCCTCCGAGGGGTCCGCTGTTTTATTCTCAGCCTCTTTCAAATCAGAAGTATCTTTATTTGTCCTATGATAGTGCTGTTCATTTTGGCGGGCGCTGCTGCTCATTTCTGCTGTTCCCGCTTGATGGTCAACGATGCTGAGCGCGTGTTGCAAGGCCGCTTTGAGGGCAAGCAGATGCGCTTTTTGTGGGCGTCGGCGCAAACCTGTCCTTGCTGTTTCTAACAATTCCTCCCACTCCACAGCCTCTTGCCCCAGAACCAGCAGATCCCGGCGCATCAACGAGACTTTCTCGCGCAGGCTGTTCAGATCGGCAGCCTGTTGGCGCATCTGTTCGGCGGTGGCCTCGAATTCTGCTGCGCGCCGGATCAGGGGGGTCAGATCAAAGCCGAAAGCCTGAGCGATCTGGCCGTCGCGGGACCGGCGGACATAGCGTTTGCCGTTGGGGCTGTCCTGACGGCTGACAATCCCTGCGGCAAGCAACCGGGTCAGATGCCTGCGCATGGTGCTGTCGGGCATCCCGTTCAACCGCCCCGTCAAAGCTTTGTTCGAGGCAAAGACGATCGGGGTAGGGCGATGCGCAATCTCTCGGGTAGGATGAAAGCTAAGGAGCGCGCTAAGAACGGCCAGATCGCTATGGCTGAGGTTCAGTGCCGCGCGGGCCTCTGTCAGGGCATCAAGAACGTGCCACTTGTCGACGGGCCCAAGGGTTTCATCTGTGCGCAAATCATCGCGCCGGGCAGCCGTCACTGGCCGCCCGAAAAAGGATTTAGGGGTATATGTCATGATTTTTCATCACGTCAGGCAATAAAAAGCACCTCCGCCGAATCGGCGGTGTTGACAGATATGGGGAAGGGGCGCTAACTCAATGTGCAAAGATCGAGAACGGCCTTCTGGGATTTATATCCTGGGGGGCTTTTCTTTTTTGGGGTGCCGCGCGTGTGCCTCCTGTGTTGGGTTTCTAGTTACTGCTCTTCGCCTTGGGTGGTTTGCCACCGTTCGTGAAGCTCTTGCATGACGGTTTCAGCGTGATCAGCCAGCCACCTATCAAATCCGTTTGCGGTGCGTGCAGCCACATTCAGTGTCACACCTTTCGTCGACTGCCGCATTTCCGCCAGCGCCTGACCTTGGGCCGTGCGCAGTGTCTGGGCGGTTGTTTTGGCGGGGGCTGGCTTTGCCTTGACGGGCAGGGCCAGCGCGCGCTCCAACACCGCCTCAAAGCGGGCATCTGAATTCAGGGCGACAAACTCGGGTCGCCTAGCCATGGCGTTGGCACGGCTCAGCGCCCCTTCGGCTTCCAATGCCTTGGCAAGGCCGATCCAGCGGTCCCGCCCGATGCCGGGGGCCGATCCGATCTGGCGCAAGAACGGCAATGTGAACGCCGTTCCCACCTTGAGCATCCGCGACACCATAGGCAAATCTATTGACAGGGCCGCTGCAATTGTCTGCCGGTCATAGCTCGCGTCCTGCAACTGTGCGGCAAAACTGGCCTTTTCAATAAAGCTCAGGTCTTGGCGTGAGGTGTTTTCCTGCCCCTGCGCCATGACCAACGCATGATCATCCAGCTGCCGGACCATCGCCTTGACCGGCAAGCCCAGCTCGCGCAGCGCGTTCAAGCGCCGACGACCATAGACGATCTCGTATCGTCCAGCCGTTTTGGGGTGGGGGCGCAAAAGCACAGGCACCTGCTGGCCGTATTGTTTCAGACTGTCGCGCAGTTGTTTTTGCGCCGTACTGTCGATGCCCAGACGGTCTTCCATACCCGCATCGTCGATCAGGCTGGTGTCCACGTCCTGAACCGCGCTTTCCTGCATCTTCGCCAGCGAAGATTGCAAGGCACCGACTGCACCGCGCGGCATCAAGTTGGGCCGCTGAGGGGCGGGCTTGGGTGCCGCTTCCGCATCGTCCGGTGTGAAAATTCCCTTACGTGCCATCTATCGTCCCCATGCTTGTTGCACGAGCGTTTCGATCTCATCATTGACAAGATTGAGTGACTCGACCGCGCGGTCGTAGGTGTTGCGGTGAAACTGCCCCCGCTCGACTTCGTAGAGTGTCTGATGGGTCAGGCCTGCATCCGAGATCGCGGTGGATTTCAGCATGCTGGCGACCATGACCTCGTCGCTGAACAGTTGCCGTAAAAAGGCGACCATCTGTTGTTGTGGGCCGTCGTGAGGCTCGTAACGGTTGATCAGGAACCGCATGAAATCGAACTCCATGCCTGCCCCTGCATCGGCCACCACATCCAGCAGCGACGCGGTCATCTGCAAGAACTGCGACATGGATGCGATATCGAGCATGTTGGGCACGACCGTGATCATCACCCCGGTCGAGGCACATAGCGCTGCCATCGTCAGATACCCCAACTGCGGCGGGCAATCGATGATGACGACGTCATACTCGGCCTCGACTTCTTGCAGCGCAGTGGCCATCCGCGCAAAGAACGGCGGCTGCACATTCTTCATCAAAGCACGGGGGGTTTCATGTTCGAACTCCTGCAACATCAACCCTCCAGGGGCGAGGTCCAAACCGTCGAAATATGTCTTGCGGATAATCTGTGACAGCGGCAGCGGATCATCATAGCGCAGCGCGTCCGAAATCGTGCCGCTCTCAAGGAAATCATACTCCGGTCTATAGCCAAACAGGGTGGTTAGAGACGCTTGCGGGTCGATATCGACAGCCAATACGCGATAGCCCTTGAGGGCAAGACGCTGTGCGGTGTGGATTGCACTTGTGGTTTTGCCAGACCCGCCTTTGAAGTTGAGAAACGACAATACCTGCAATTTATCGCCGGGCTTGCGCCCTTTTAGATACAAACTCCCCGCTTTAGAGCCTTTTTCAAGATGCTCGCGGATCGTCTGGATCTCGGAGGTCGCATAATGGCGACGTCCCCCCGCTGAGGTCTGGACATTCGGGATACGTTCTTCAAAATGCAGCTTGCGCAGAAAGCTGGTGGAGATGCCCAAAAGCTCGGCGGTTTCGCTGGCGCTGAACAGCCGCAGCTCTTTTGCGGCGTCGGGCGCAAAGGTCTTGAGCATGTGGTTTTCCAATGCGGATGCCAAATGCTCAGCGTTGATGCGCACCCGTTCATTGATGCGAATAGTGTCTGCCATAACTGCCCTCGGTAGGAACGCTTTTTTGCGGTAGTGCGTTCTATTTCGTTCTTTGTCGCAAGGGATTGGTCTCTTGGCAAGTATTTCTTGCAAAATCCGGCATTTGATCAGGCCATGATCAGATGTGGATCGGTCAGAAAATGCCATAATATCGGGGTGTTATCCCGGCTGACCTGATTTAAGCGCTTGTTTTTCTACAGTTTCAGCCGCTACCTGTGGATAAGTTGCCTTCCTGAAGCCGGTTTCGCCCACGGGCAGCGGTACCGCGCGATGTGGCGTGTAGCTTTGGGGGAAACAACGAATCGTCTCCTCCCACGCGATATTTTGCACCTTGGGGCCTTTTAGATTGTACTTCGCCCAAACCCGCGCAACATTCCACAGGATTTGATTTAGATAGGCAGACCAGCCCGTCTGCAGGGAGAGAAAAGCCATGGAACTTCAAGGACAATCCGCAATCGTCACTGGCGGGGCTTCGGGCCTTGGCGGGGCCACAGCGGAAATGCTGGCAAAGGGCGGTGCGAAGGTCGCTATTTTCGACATGAATGCCGAGATGGGAGAGGCCAAGGCAACTGAAATCGGCGGAGTCTTCTTCAAGGTAAACGTGACGGATGAAAGCGCGGTCGAGGCTGCCATCGCCGAGGCCGAGGGGGTGCAGGGCAAGGCGCGTATCTTGGTGAACTGTGCAGGCATCGGGCCGCCCGCAAAGGTGGTAAGCCGCGAGGGCTTTGCCTTGCCGCTGGACAGCTTTTCAAGCGTGATCTACGTGAACCTGCTGGGTACATTCAACGTGCTTTCAAAATTCGCAGCGGCCTTGCACAAGGCTGACCCGCTTGGCGAAGAACGCGGTGTGATCATCAACACCGCTTCTGTCGCGGCCTTTGATGGCCAGATCGGGCAAGCGGCCTATGCAGCCTCTAAGGGGGGTATTGTGGGGATGACCCTGCCCATCGCACGCGAACTGGCGCGCTACGGTATCCGCGTGATGACGATTGCACCGGGTCTGTTCCTGACACCGCTGCTGGCCAGCCTGCCCGAGGAAGCGCAAACATCCTTGGGCGCGCAGGTGCCTTTTCCCAGTCGCTTGGGCGATCCGTCGGAATACGCCAAACTGGTCGGGGCGATCATAGATAACCCGATGCTGAACGGTGAGACGATCCGCCTTGATGGCGCGATCCGGATGGCACCAAAGTAACCACTTTTCAGGGAGGAAACACAGATGGCTGATGCATATATCGTTGAAACGGTGCGGACTGCGGGCGGGCGCAGAAACGGCGCTTTGCGCGACTGGCACCCTGCCAATCTGGGCGCCGAGGTGCTGAACGCCCTGGTGGATCGCGCGGGGATCGACGGGGCAGTGATCGACGACGTGATCGTCGGCTGCGTCACCCAGGCCGGAGAGCAGTCTTTTGCCTTTGGCCGCAATTGCGTGCTGGCGTCGAAATTGCCGCAATCAGTGCCTGCGGTGACGATTGACCGGCAATGTGGCAGCTCTCAGCAGGCGGTGCAATTTGCGGCACAGGCGGTGATGTCGGGCACGCAGGATGTGATCGTGGCGATGGGTGTGGAAAGCATGACGCGCGTACCGATGATGTCCAACGTCACCTTGCATGCCAAGGCGGGGTTGGGCGATGGGCCGTTCAGCGACCGCATCGAGGCACGGTTCGGCACGCGACATTTCAGCCAGTTTACCGGAGCCGAGATGATCGCGCACAAGTACGGGTTCAACCGTGAACAGCTGGATGCCTATGCGCTGGAAAGCCACAAGCGGGCGACAATTGCGCGTGACGAAGGGCGCTTTGATGCCGAGATCGTGCCGCTTGCGGTCGAGGGTGGGGTACACGCCCATGACGAAGGAATCCGCGAAGACGCAACGTTAGAGTCTATTTCCAGCGTGAAACTGCTTCAGCCAGACGGCATGATCTCGGCTGCAAATGCGTCGCAGATTTGTGACGGGGCAGCGGCTGTGTTGATCGTGTCCGATGCGGCGTTGAAGAAATATAACCTCACCCCCAAAGCGCGCATCGTAAACCTGACGGTGACGGCGGGCGATCCGGTGATCATGCTTGAAGAGCCGTTGCCTGCGACGGACCGGGCGCTGGCGCGGGCCGGGATGAAGATCGACGATATTGATCTGTTCGAGGTGAACGAAGCCTTTGCACCGATTCCGATGGCGTGGCTGAAACACACCGGTGCAGACCCAGAGCGGCTGAATGTCAACGGCGGTGCCATCGCTCTTGGCCATCCGCTTGGCGCTTCGGGCGCGCGGCTGATGACAACGCTGGTGCACAGTCTGCATGCGCGGGGCAAGAAGTTCGGCCTGCAAACCATGTGTGAGGGCGGCGGCATCGCCAATGTCACGATTATCGAGGCTTTTTAGGCTCTGATTTCAGGCGATCCGGGACTGTCCGACGCGACGTCGGGCATTCCCAAAACACATGCGCGGTGTAACGCTGCCGCAAATATTCATTCCCGGAGACACCCATGACCCTTCCCGCCCTTTTCGACACCTTGCGCATTCCATTGATTGGCAGCCCTTTGTTCATCATCTCGAACCCCGATCTGGTGATTGCACAGTGCAAGGCGGGCATCGTAGGCAGCTTTCCGGCGCTTAACGCGCGCGAGGAACAAGGCGACCCGATCGAGCTTGACCGCTGGCTGACCCGCATCAAAGAGGAGCTGGACCGTCACAATCAGGCGAACCCCGACACCCCGGCGGCACCCTATGCGGTTAACCAGATCGTGCACCGGTCGAATGCGCGTCTTGAGCGGGATGTCGAGATTTGCGTGAAGCACGAGGTGCCTTTGTGGATCACGTCGCTGGGTGCGCAAACCTGGCTGAACGATGCCGCGCATGGGGTAGGGGGCGTGGTGCTGCATGACATCATCAACAACCGCTTTGCCCATAAGGCGATTGAAAAAGGCGCAGATGGCTTGATTGCGGTGGCTGCCGGGGCAGGGGGGCATGCGGGTGCGTTGTCGCCCTTTGCGCTGATGCAGGAGATTCGCGAATGGTTTGACGGGCCAGTGTTTCTGTCTGGCGCGATTGCCCGTGGCGACAGTATCCTGGCGGCACAAGCCATGGGCGCTGACGGTGGCTATGCCGGGTCAGCGTTCATCGCGACGACCGAGGCGAATGCCGATGCACGCTACAAGCAGATGGTGGCCGATTCAGGTGCCTCTGATATCGTTTATTCCGATCTTTTCACGGGCGTTTGGGGCAACTACCTCAAGCCGTCGATCGCGGCGCAAGGGATGGATCCCGACAATCTTGAACGCTCTGATCCGTCGAACATGGATTTCGGCCCGGACCGGCAAAAGCCGAAAAGCTGGAAGGAAATCTGGGGTGCGGGGCAGGGGATCGGCGCTGTGAAATCGGTGATGCCAGCGGCTGAATTGGTGGACCGTTTTGCCAATGAATATGCCGCAGCGCGCAAGCGGTTGTTCGATCAAACCGCCTGAATTCGGCTCTGACAAGGCAAGTTGGCGCGATCTTGCGCCAGTTTGCCTTGCACCGTTCAGCTTTCGCGCTTGCCGGATTCGATATCGTAAGACGGCAGGGTCTGGAACGCGGACTTGAGCGCATCGCCCCAGCCTTTCGAGATTGACTGATACATCGGATCCTCGGATTCAATCCGGGTCTTGGTCGCGACTTCGTAGGTGTCATTGTCATAGGTCTGCACGTCGATGGGCAGGCCGACAGACAAATTTGCCTTGAGCGTTGAATCAAACGAGACAAGCAGCAGTTTTACCGCGTCTTGCAGGCTCATCGTTGGTTCATAGGCGCGTACCAGAATCGGCTTGCCGTATTTTGTTTCTCCGATCTGAAAGAACGGGGTGTCTTCGGTGATTTCGATGAAATTGCCTTCTGGATAGACCAAAAACAGGGTCGGCATCCCGCCTTTGATCTGACCGCCGACAATCACGGTCGCCTGAAAGCTGGCGGCAGTCATCTGGCCCTTGTTCTGGATCTCGACAATCACTTCGCGCAGGGTCTGCCCCACAAGCCGGGCAACCTGAAACATGGTCGAGGCGCGCATGATGCTTGGGTCACGCTCAAGCGCAATTTTCGACCGCTCCTCCAGCAGGCTGATCAGCGATTGCGTTGTGGCCAGATTGCCCGCTGTCATGATTGTGATCAGGCGTTCGCCGGGCGTCTGAAAAGTGAACATCTTGCGGGTCGTGGAAAAGTTGTCGACGCCCGCATTCGTGCGGGTATCGGACATAAAAATCAGCCCTTTTTCCAAGCGCAACGCAACGCAATAGGTCATTTGATATATCCGTCTATAACATTGCTCGGGGCTCCGCCAAAGCGTTGGCCCGATTTACTGCTGGACTTGCAGGTTTACAATCATTGTTTCTTTGGCGTTGCCGACGCGCATGCCCGAAAAGGGGGCCGCATCGTGATAATCGCGGCCAACAGCCAGACGCACATAGCGTTCATCGGGCGATTGAGTGTTCGACATATCGAAACCGACCCAGCCAAGCCCTTCGACATAGGCTTCGGCCCAAGCATGACTGGCGTCTTGGTCGACCTGGCCGTCCATCATCAGATATCCGCTGACATAGCGCGCCGGAGTGCCGCCCGCCCGTGCCGCGGTGATAAAGATATGCGCATGGTCCTGGCACACGCCAACGCCACCTTGCACGGCCTCTTCAGCGGTTGTGGCGACATAGGTGCCCTCTGTGCCATACTTGACCCGCTTGGCGATAAGACGTGACAGGTTGTGCAGACGGTCAAGATTGTTCGCCTCTCCGGCAATTTCGTCTGCAAGCTTTTCAATCGCGGGGCCGGGCGTGGTCAGCGCAGTTGTCTGGCTGAAATACCACAAAGGCGGCCCATTTTTCGGCAGCGGAACAATGCCAGCGGTATCAGTCGTCTCGACCGAGCCGGCAGCCGTGATAGAGACGGATACGCCGCCCGCATCGACGTTGATCAAATGCACGTCATTGCCGTGATGATCGGTATAAGACGCCTCTACGGCGCCGCCATCAACGGTGATTTTCCAATCAACAATGCGTTGGCATCCCGCCACCTGAGGCGTCAGCCGCAATTGTTGCAGCGCATAATCGACTGGCTGGTCATAGGCGTATTGCGTGGTGTGGCTGATGTGAAGAAGCATATGCTGAGAGCCTATTTATTAAACCTGAAATCAGTTTCGATCTGCATGGCCAACGCGTTGTTTTTGCCGATGAAAGTGCTGATAAACTCGTGCAGACCATCTTCGAATATTCCGCCGATGTCGCGTGATTTCATTCCCTGATCAAGCTTTCGGGCCATTTCGTTGCATGGCAACGTCACCTTGTAGTCATCAGACAGCGCGTCGAGCTGGTCAACCACCTGGCTTATGCAAAACGCCAGCGACCGGGGCAGGCGACGATCAAGGATCAGGAAATCAGCGATGGCGGACGCAGTCATATCGCCTTGGTTCAGCCAGCGGAACGACCGGTGCGCCGACACGGATCGTAGCACCGTCTCCCACTGCACGTTGTCTAAAGACGACCCGACAAAGTTGACCGAGGGCAACAGGGTGTAGTATTTCACGTCAATGATCCGCGCCGTGTTATCGGCACGTTCAATAAAGGTGCCAAGCCGCGAGAAATCATAGATGTCATTGCGCAGCATCGTGCCATGCAAGGCACCGCGCACCAATGCAGAATGCTGCCGGATCGTGGCCAGTGCGGCGGGCAGGTCTTTTTCCTGAATGGTGTCTTTCAGCAGATCGGTCAGAACCATCCAGTTTTCATTGACGGCTTCCCAGACTTCCGTGGTTAGCGCGGTGCGCACCAGCCGTGCATTGTCGCGCGCCGATTTGCTGACCGAAAGTACGCTTGACGGGTTGCGGGTGTCGCGCAGCAGATAGTCGATGACTTCTTTGGCGGTGTACTGATCATGGATGGCGTCATAGCCTGCGCGCACCCCTGACGTTGTAACGACCGATTTCCATTCCGTTTCACTGTCGGTAGAGCGGGTCAGGGCCATTCGAAACCCTGCCTCGACCATGCGTGCCGTATTCTCGCCGCGCTCAAGCAAGCGGAACATCCAGTACAGACCTCCTGCGGTTTTGCCTAGCATTGTGCTACTCCTCCAAAACCCAAGTGTCTTTCGTGCCGCCGCCCTGGCTTGAGTTTACCACCAGCGACCCTTCTGTCAGCGCCACCCGCGTCAATCCGCCCGGTGTTATGTTGATACCCTTGGGCGACACCAGCACATAGGGGCGCAAATCAACGTGGCGCGGGGCCAGTTCGCTATTGGTAAAGATCGGCACCGTGGACAGCGAAAGCGTTGGCTGCGCGATGTAATTGGCCGGGCGCGCACGCAATTTGGCGGCGAAATCCTCGAGTTCCTGCTTGCTCGCGGCGGGGCCGACCAACATCCCGTAGCCGCCTGATCCATGCACCTCTTTGACCACCAGATCCTTGAGGTTATCGAGCGTATATTTCAGCGCGTCGGGCTCTGCACAGCGGTAGGTTTCGACGTTCTTCAGGATCGCCTTTTCGCCGGTATAAAACTCAACGATTTCGGGCATATAGGAATAGATCGCTTTGTCATCCGCGATGCCTGCGCCCGGTGCGTTTGCGATCGTAATGCCGCCCGCGCGGTAAATATCCATGATGCCGGGCACACCCAACATGCTGTCGGGATTAAAGTTGAGCGGGTCCAGATATTCGTCGTCAATCCGGCGGTACAGCACATCGACATACTCGTAGCCCAGCGTGGTGCGCATTGCGATCCGGCCATCGACGACGCGCAGGTCATGCCCTTCGACCAGTTCGACGCCCATTTGATCGGCAAGGAACGAATGTTCAAAGTAGGCCGAGTTGTGAATCCCCGGCGTCAGGACGGCGACACGCGGCTTGCCTGTGCAGGCCGGGGGCGCACAATCACACAAGGCGCGGTGCAAGCTGTCGGGGTAGGTGCTGACCGGTTTCACGCGCACGCGGCTGAACAGTTCAGGGAACATTTGCAGCATCGTCTCGCGGTTTTCCAACATGTAAGATACGCCGGAAGGTGTGCGCGCATTGTCTTCAAGCACAAAGAAATCATCTGGTCCGGTGCGCACGATGTCGGTGCCCACGATGTGGGTATAGACCTTGCCGGGGGGGCTGAACCCCATCATCTGGGGTAAAAATGCATCGTTCTTGGCGATCAGCTCGTAAGGTACCACGCCTGCGCGCAAAATTTCCTGACGGTTATAGACGTCATGAAGGAACGCGTTGATCGCTGTAACCCGCTGCGCGATCCCTTTGGACAGCTTGGCCCATTCGCGCTCTGCTATAATTCGAGGCACAAGGTCAAACGGGATCAGACGTTCTTGCGCTTCCGCCTGACCATAGACGTTGAAGGTGATTCCACTGCGGCGAAAGAAGGTTTCGGCCTCCTGGGATTTTCGGGTCAAATGATCCGGGTCTTGCTCCGCAAACCACTTGTTATAGCCAATGTAGGGGTCTGTTACGGTATCAGTGCCCGCGACCATCTCATCGAAAAACTGTTTATTTTTATCCATCATTCAAGGTTAGGGCGCATTTCAGGAACCGCAAGTGGCATTTGTACAAGCCGCTATTCGGGGCGACCTTAGCAATCCAGCTCTGCCTAAATAAAAGGCAGACCTGCGTTTGGGTTTTCCCACTTGCGTCCGGATGATTTCCGGTCGCAGGATAGGGAATGGATTTTGACACACCTTATGACATTCGCCGCGGGCCCTTGGTCGCTCGCAATATCGTTGCCACATCGCAACCTCTGGCTGCCCAGGCAGGGCTGTCGATGCTGCGCAAGGGTGGCAACGCCATTGATGCGGCCCTTGCGGCGGCGATCACGCTGACGGTGGTCGAACCCACAGGCAACGGGCTGGGCAGTGATGCGTTCGCCATTTTATGGGACGGTGCGGCGTTGCACGGGCTGAACGCCTCGGGCCGCTCGCCTGCCGGTCTGACCGCAACCGAGGTGACCCCGCGCGGTTGGGGAAGTGTGACGGTGCCCGGTGCCGTGTCTGGCTGGGTCGCACTGTCGACGCGCTTTGGCGCGTTGCCGTTTGACGCATTGTTCGGACCTGCGATAGACTATGCTGAAAACGGGTTCATGGTCACACCTATCATTGCGCGGCTGTGGCAGATCGCGGGCAAAACTCTGGGCACGCAACCGGGCTTTGCCGATTGCTTTTTGCCCGACGGGCAGGCCCCCAAAGCGGGCGAAGTGTTTCGCAACCCTGCGCAGGCGCAATCGCTGCGCCTGATTGCGCAGACCACGGGAGAGGCGTTTTATACCGGCGTATTGGCAGAGCAGATCGTCGCTGATGCCGCACGTCACGGATCGGCGTTGGCAATGGCCGATATGGCAAGTCATCGCGCTGATTGGTGTGGCACGCTCAGTCAGGCCTATGCAGGGGCTGCGCTGCACGAAATTCCGCCAAACGGGCAGGGCATCGCAGCGCTCAGTGCGCTTGGCCTTCTGGGGCATTTCGACCTTGCCAGCCATGCCCCCGACAGCCCGCAAGCGCTGCATTTGCAGATCGAGGCGATCAAGCTGGGTCTGGCTGATGCCGAGGCTTTCGTCGCGGACCCCGCGCATATGGACGTCACCCCAGACGAGATGCTGAACCCCGCCTATCTGGAGCGCCGTGCCAGCGAAATCGACCCTGACAAGGCGATGATTGCGGTAGAGGGCGCACCAAAACACGGCGGAACGGTCTATATCACCGCCGCCGATGCGTCAGGCAAAATGGTGTCGCTGATCCAGTCCAACTACATGGGCTTTGGTTCAGGCGTTGTGGTGCCCAACACCGGGATCAGCCTGCAAAACCGGGGTGCCGGATTTGTTGACACGCCGGGGCACGCCAACCAGATCGGGCCTGCCAAGCGGCCTTTCCATACCATCATTCCTGGGTTTGTTATGCAGGACGGTGCCCCGCTGATGAGCTTTGGCGTTATGGGCGGGCCGATGCAGGCGCAGGGCCATGTGCAAATGGTCACGCGGATGATGGTGCACGGGCAATCACCGCAAGCGGCCAGTGATGCGCCGCGCTGGCGCTTTGTGGCGGGGCGCGAGGTTGCCGTTGAAAGCACGATGCCCGACCAGACAGTCAAAGCATTGCAGAGCATGGGGCACGTCATCACCCGCGAAGCGCCGGACAATGCCTTTGGCTTTGGCGGGGCGCAGCTGATTGCGCGCCACGGCGATGGCTATGTGGCCGGATCGGATCATCGCAAAGATGGCTGTGCTGTCGGGTTTTAGGCGGGTTAGAGACGATTTATGATATCCATTGTCCCTGAAACCCTGCTGCGTCAGCTTTTCGACCGTGCCGTTGAAGTTGCTGACCCGATGCAAAGCCTTGCGCGGTTTTTGCCGCCTAAACCGGCAGGCCGTGTTGTTGTCGTCGGCGCGGGCAAAGCCAGTGCGCGCATGGCCGAGGCGGTCGAGGCGGAATGGGGGCCTTGCGAGGGGCTGGTGATCACCCGCTACGGATATGCGCGGCCCTGTCGGGGAATCGAAATTGTCGAGGCCGCACATCCCGTTCCGGATCAGGCCGGGGTGATGGCGACCCAGCGTATGCTTGGATTGCTTGACGGGCTTGGCGAGGATGATTTTGTGCTGGCGTTGATTTCAGGCGGTGCGTCGGCGCTGCTGGTTGCGCCGTCAAACGATATCACGCTTGCGGAAAAGCAGGCGGTTAACGCGGCGCTTCTGGCGTCGGGTGCGCCGATCCAGCAGATGAATGTGGTGCGCAAACATCTGTCTTGTGTCAAAGGCGGGCAACTGGCGGCCGCTGCCTATCCGGCGCAGATGCTGGCGCTGATGATCTCGGACGTGCCGGGTGATGACATGGCGATGATCGGCTCCGGCCCGACGGTGGGGGATGCCAGCACTGTTGCGGACGCGCGCGCAATCCTTGAGCGTTGGTTGATACCCGTGCCCACCTCCGTCAACGCCGCGCTGTCGGCAGGATCACAGGTTATCGCGCCGGGCGATCCGCAGTTGTCGCGGGTGGGCAACCAGATTTATGCGGCCCCCAGGCAATCGTTGGACGCGGCAGAAGCACTTGCGCAGGCGGAGGGCGTGCGGGTCATCCGTTTGGGCAATGATCTGGAGGGGGAGGCGCGGACCGTCGCGGATGCCCATGCGGCACTGGCCCTGTCTGAACAGGCGAAGATGCGTGCCGGTGATCCACCGCTTGTGATGCTGTCGGGGGGCGAGCTAACGGTTACGCGGCGCGGAAACGGCATAGGTGGGCCGAACGCGGAATATTGTCTGGCACTGGCTTTGGCGCTGGACGGTTCTGCCAATATCTGGGCCTTGGCCTGTGATACCGACGGGGTGGACGGCGCGGACGAGGTTGCGGGTGCGATTGTGCGTCCCGATACCTTGGCGCGCGCCAAGTCTGCTGGCGTTGATCCTTTGACCAGCTTGAACAGCAATGATGCCCATCGGTTCTTCAAGGCCGTCGGGGGGCAGGTCGTCACCGGCCCGACACTGACCAACGTCAATGATTTTCGCGCGATGCTGATCTATCCGCCGTTATAACCAACACGTGAAACAGGTGTTTCGGACGCGCCTCAGGGTGCAGGATCGACCGATTGAACATTCGTGGAAATCAAAGCCTGACAGTTTTGCACAAAGTGATCCAGGTGAAAGATCAGTCCACCGGGGCAGATCGCAAGATCGGCGTCGGTGCCACCGAGATGGTCGGCTATCGCTTTTTCGACAGTCCGCGCATGAGCGCACAGATCGTCAAAGCCCAGCGATCCGGCAGACCCGGCAATCTGGTCCAGCATCCCGCGCGCACTGCCAAGATTGCCGTTGATGTCATCCAGCGCATTGCTTTCCCACGCGCCAACCGCATGGCCTGCGATGGCAGCCACTGAGTTGTCGAGCATGCCAAGAAAACGGGTGCGGGTGCGGTCAAGACCGGGAAGTTCGAGTTTCTGATGTATCATGCCGGCCCTCCAAGCTGTGAACCGGTGTCTTGCTTGCGTTGACACACCCCGGAAGCTGTCCGAAGGATGAATGAGGATAGTGGCTTGTGGTCTGTCGTTTTAAGGATCAAATACGCAAGCTGATCAAAGCTGATCATCGTACCGTCTGTTGCAAGAAGTCTCATTCAGTTACCCCACTAAATACGAAACAAAGGCCAATAGTCCGCTATTGGATAAGAAATGGTTAACGGCGAATGCAGGCAGAAATTGGGCGGAATTCCTGCAAGAAAAGGGAAAAAATCGTTCACTGGGGGAACGGCAATGACCGATATATTTGGCACAGGCCCTGACGGGCAAACGGTTACCTTTTGCGATTTGCATGCCGGAGGGGCGCGGGCGCGCATCCTGTCATGGGGTGCCACGTTGCAAGATTATCGCATCGCGGATGTTGATCACGGATTGGTGCTGGGGGGCGACAGCGTTGATGCCTATCTGGGCCCGATGCTGTATTTCGGCGCAATCGTTGGACCTGTGGCAAACCGGATCGCGGGCGGTCAGATGCAGATCGGCGGGCAGACCTTTGATCTGGACAAGAACGAAGCGGGGCGCACGACTTTGCACGGTGGGTGCGCAGGGTATAGCGGCCGCAACTGGACGTTTCGAAGCGTGTCGGATGCGGCGTGCCAGCTTGTGCTGGAACACCCCAACGGGCTTGGTGGATTTCCGGGGCCGATTGTGGCCACGACAACATACCGGCTGGACGCATCAGGCGCGCTTGAGATCGAGATTGCAGGCCAGTCTGACGCCGATACCTATTTCAGCCCTGCGTTTCATGGCTATTGGAACCTGTCTGGGCAGGCGGATTTATCTGACCATCTGCTGACGGTTCCGGCAGAGAGCTATCTGCCTGTGGACCAAGACCAAATTCCCTTGGGGGATGCGGCATCCGTTTCTGGCACTGGCTTTGACTATCGAAAGCCGCGCAGCATCGGGGCTGTGCTGGATCACAATTTTTGCATAAGCCCGCCGCACAATGTGATGCGCCCGGTCTGTTGGCTTTCGGCCTCTGGCCTTGTTCTTGAGGTGCAGGCGGACCAACCCGGCGTTCAGATCTATAACGGTGCCGACATTGATACCGGCCAGATGATGGGCCACGGCAGCAAGCCGTATGGCCGCTATGCCGGACTTGCCATCGAGCCACAGTTCTGGCCCGATACACCGAACCAAAGGGGCTACCCGTCCAGTCTGTTGCGGGCAGGGCAGACCTCCCGGCACCGCATGCGTTTCCAGGTAACCAAAGCGATCTGACACGTCTGCACGCTGCCGCGCTTGGCACGCGCATGTGAATGCTTTGCAGCAGTTTTACAACGATTGAAATTGACAGTTGGCGGGGAGGCGCTAAATCTCACTGATAGTAAGGTTGGCTTACAATAATATCAGGTGGACCGCAGGATGCGCACAAAGATCGATCCGGACAGCTTTGGCTTTTTGATCAACGATATTGCCCGGATGACCAGAAGCGTGTTCGAGCGCGAGATTGAAGTGGCCAAGCTGACAGTCACCGCCGCAGAGGCGCGGGTGCTTGCACATATGGCGCGTGGTGGCCCCACACGGCAACACCTGCTGGCCGATCGTCTTGGCATGACCCCGATGAGCTTGACCGGGTTTTTGGACAGGCTTGAGGCCGAAGGGTTGGTTGCGCGCGAGGCAGACCCCAAGGACCGCCGCGCCAAGATTGTGACACTGACGCCGCGGGCGTCTGAAACGCTGTCGCAGATCGCACAGGCCGGGGCCCGCGCGGAGGAAGAAATCTCGCATGGTCTGTGCCCCGACGACTGGGCAACTTTCCTTGCGACGGCACACCAGCTCCGCGCCAATATAACAGGCCAAAATTCTGGCACTGCCAAAGCAGAAGATGCAGTATGAGCGTTCCCTTGATGAGCGAACGCAGGGTCAGCATCATCGGGGCCATGCTGGTGGCCATCGGGCCTGTTTCAATGGCGCTGTTTACGCCGGCGATGACCGAATTGGTGCGCGCCTTTGAGTCTACCGAAGCTGTAATCAAGCTGACCTTGACCCTGTACTTTGGCGGGTTTGCCTGCGCGCAGCTGATCGCAGGCCCGCTTTCAGACGCTTTGGGGCGCCGCCCGATCACCATCATCTTTATGGGTCTTTACTGTGCGGCCAGCCTTGTTGCCGTGCTGGCGCCTTCCGTCGAAGTGCTGATCGTGGCGCGATTTTTCCAAGGCGTCGGGGCGTCGGCGGGCATTGCCATCTCGCGGGCGCTGGTGCGTGACCTGTTCACGGACGACCGGTCTTCGCGGATCATGAACCTGATCGGCATCATCCTTGCACTGGGGCCAGCGCTTGCACCGACCATCGGGGGGCTGATGCTGCCCTTGTTTGGCTGGAGGTCGCTTTTCATCCTTATGGCCGTGCTTGGGTTTATCATCATCGCCGTCACAATTTTCGCGATGAAAGAAACGGTGGTCGCAGACAGATCACGGCTGAACCTTTCAGCCTTGGGGCGCACCTACGGGATGCTTTTGATGCACAAGCGTTTCATGTCTGCGTCGCTGGTGATCGGGGGCGCCTTGGGTGCGCTTTATGCGCAGGCCACGTTTTTGCCGTTTATTTTGATGAACGATGTGGGCCTCAGCTCGGCGCAATTCGGGGTGTCGATGCTGGCGCAGTCGGGCAGCTTTTTTCTGGCCTCGCTGCTGTGTCGCGGTCTGATGGGCAAGTTTGGCGCGGATCGTCTGGTGGGCCCCGGCCTTGTCTTCATCGCTTGCGGCAGCATCGGGACCATGACCTTGCTGATCTGGCCGCCCAGCTTTTTGCAGGTGATGATCCCCGTTGCGACGTATTCTTTCGGGATTGCCTTCGTGATGCCTGCAATGTCGACGGCCGCGCTTGCCCCGTTTGGCAAAGCGGCAGGAGCGGCGGCATCATTGATGGGCTTTATACAGATGGGGTCGGGTCTGCTGATGGGAACGATTGGTGCCTTGATGGGCAATGCCGTCGTGGCGATGGCTGTTTTAATCCCGATCATGGGGGCAACGGCCTGCGTTTCATTTATCATCTACCGCAAGCTTGGACCTGCAATCGCGGCGCCCTTTCCTGCCAAGCTTGGAGGGCACGCCGGCCCGCTGGCGACCAACCCCGCGCCCCTGACTGCCCCGGATAAATAGGTTGGGTCAAACATGCAAAAGGCCGCCCGTTTCGGGGCGGCCTTTGCGCGTCGGGCAAGATGTTTCAGTCTTTAAAGACAGCAAGCCCCAGCCATTCTGCAATCAGGGCAGGGGTCTCTTCGCCCTCGATCTCGATCGTCAAAAGGTTTTCACGCAGCATGTTGGTTGCATCGCGTGCCGTGACTTTTTGCAGCGTGAACCGCCCGCGCAGACGTGATCCGGCGACAACGGGTTTCAGAAACCGCAGCTTGTTCATGCCATAGTTGATGCCCATCACCTGACCCGGCATCATGTTAAAGCAATCATAGGCAAAGCGGCTGGCAAGCGACAGCGTCAGGAACCCATGTGCGATGGTCCCGCCAAAGGGTGTTTCCCTGGCCGCGCGTTCGGGGTCGATGTGGATCCATTGCAGATCATGGGTGGTCTTGGCGAATTGGTCGATCATGTCCTGATCAACCGTGATCCAATTCGACACGCCAACTTCCGTGCCAATCAGTGTTTCACTATGCGCAACGGCGTCTTTGAGTGCTGACATAAAGGCTTCCTATGCCGGATCTGCGGCAACACGCACCATGCGCTTGCCCTTGTTGTCGCCAGCGAGCAGACCGATCAGGGCTTGCGGCGCCTTCTCCAACCCTTCGACGATATCTTCGATGACTTTGATCTGGCCAGACGCGACCCATGTCTGAAGCGCCCGTAGGGCTTTGGCGTCGTTATGCGCCCAGTCCATGACGATGAAGCCTTCCATCCGCAGGCGTTTCACCACGATCAAACCGGGCAGATTGCGCGGTCCGGTTGCGGTTTCGGTGTCATATTGACTGATCGCGCCACAGCAGACGATGCGGCCCTTTTCGTTCATCGCAAACAGTGCGGTTTCAAGCACCGTGCCGCCCACGTTGTCAAAATAGACGTCCACGCCATCGGGGCAGGCCGCGCGCAGCGCCTTGGACATGCCCGGTGCGCGGTAGTCGATGCAGTCGTCAAAGCCAAGCATGTCCTTGACCCATCTGCATTTTTCCGCGCCCCCCGCGATGCCCACGACGCGGCAGCCAAGTGCCTTGGCGATCTGGCCGACATACCCGCCGACCGATCCCGCCGCCGCCGACACCAGAACGGTTTCGCCTGCAATCGGTTGCCCGACAGAGATCAGCCCGTGATAGGCGGTTTTGCCCGCGATACCGTAGACCGACATCAGGTTCGACAACTCAGGCACCTTTGGCAGCTTTTGACATTTCCGTGCGTCTGCAATGATGTAATCAGACCACGTTGCCTCTGCAGCGACGATGTCGCCAACAGCCAGACGGTCTGATTTGCTTTGGGTAACCTCGCAAATTGCATAGGTCGGCATGGCGTCGCCCGCGTTGACGGCGGCGCGGTAGGTGGCCCCCTTCATCCACGACCGGTTGGCCGCGTCGATGGACATCAGGATTATCTTCAGCAGAACCTGACCGTCTTCGGGTTCAGGCATCTCGGTGGTCGTCTGTTTGAAGTGATCGGCCGTCAGCGCATCCTTTGGCAGCTCTGCAATCACGATTTGACGGTTTTCCATTTTGCTCTCCCTACCTGATCACGCGACGTCGAGGACGACTTTGCCCTGAACCTTGCGGTCTTGCATAAGCTTCAGCGCATCGGCTGCTTTCTCGAGCGGGAAGCGGGCGGAGATACGCGGTTTGATTTGGCCGTCGGCGTACATGCGGAACAGATCTGCCATGTTTTCTGCATGCATTTTGGGTTCTTGCACCGTATGCGCGCCCCAGAAGACACCGACGATCTGGCAGCCTTTCAGCAGCGTCAGGTTCAGCGGGATCTTGGGGATGCCTGCGGGGAAGCCAACCACCAGAAAGCGGCCTTTCCACGCCGACGCACGCACGGCAGGTTCAGCATAAGCACCGCCCACAGCGTCATAGACCACGTCCACACCATTGCCACCCGACAGCTTCTTGATCTCGCTTGAAAACGCCTTTTGCGTATCGCGGTCGTCCATGTCGCGGCTGTAAACAATCGTTTCATCCGCACCCAGGTCACGACAGAACTGCGCCTTTTCCTCGGAAGACACGGCGGCGATCACCTTGGCGCCAGACGCCTTGCCCAGCTCAATCGCCGCGGCCCCGACACCGCCCGCAGCACCCAAGATCAGCAACGATTCGCCGGGCTGGATTTCGGCGCGGTTTTTCAGCGCGTGGTGCGATGTGCCGTATGTCAGCACCAAACACGACGCTTCGTCAAAGGGCATCGCATCGGGGATTTTCATCACCCGTCCGGCATCAATGCACAGATGCGTCGCAAATCCGCCAAAGCCGGACATCGCCAGAACCCGGTCGCCAACGGCCACGTTTTTCACACCCTCGCCAAGTGCGTCGACCTCGCCTGCAACCTCGCCACCGGGGGCAAAGGGGCGCGGTGGCTTCATCTGGTACATGTCCTTGATGATCAACGTATCAGGAAAATTCAGACCAGCGGCACGAACACGAATCCGCACCTCGCCCTTCTTGGGTTCGGGGGTCGGCAACTCTGTCAGCTCGAGGGTTTCGGGGCCTCCGGGGGCGGTGCTTAGCATGGCTTTCATCGGGTGTTTCCTCCTCTGGAATTTGCAAAGCTATAGGTGCGTTCAGAAACTGTCTTGTCAATCGAATTTCGAAATGCAATTTTGCAGTGCGGAATTGACGTCCGCAAAACGAGGGGGGAGAAAACGATGCAGTCCAATCAGGAACTGGAGGGTTTCCGTATTGAATTGCGCAGTTGGCTTGAGGCGAATTGCCCGGCTGAAATGCGTGGTGGCGAGCCCAGTGAAGCATCTGTGTGCTGGGGTGGCAAGAATTTTGAGTTCGAATCCGAGGCGCAGCGCCTCTGGATGGAACGCGCTGCCGCCAAGGGGTACACCGTGCCGACATGGCCCGTCGAATACGGCGGTGCAGGCCTGACCCGCACGCAGGAAAAAATCTTCAAAGAAGAAATGGACCGGATCGAGGCGCGCAATCCGCTGCAAAGTTTTGGCATCTGGATGCTGGGGCCCGCCTTGCTGCATTTCGGATCGCACGAACAGAAACTGCTTTACCTGCCCCCGATTGCACGCGGTGAAATCCGCTGGTGTCAGGGGTATTCCGAGCCGGGCGCGGGGTCTGATCTGGCCAGCGTGCAGACGCGTGGCGAGGATAAGGGTGACCATTGGCTGGTGAACGGTCAGAAAATCTGGACATCCTATGCCGATAAGGCTGACTGGATTTTTGCGCTGATCCGCACCGACCGCGAGGCCCCCAAGCACAAGGGCATTTCATTCCTGTTGATCGACATGGAAGACGCAGGCGTTGAGACACGGCCGATCAAGCTGATCTCGGGCGCGTCGGTGTTTTGCGAGACGTTTTTTACAGATGTGAAGGTGCCAAAAGAACAGATCGTCGGCGAGGAAAACCGCGGCTGGGACGTTGCAAAATATCTATTGACCCATGAGCGCGAGATGATCTCGGGGGGCGGTCAGGGCTTGTCGGGCGGGCGTGCCTTGGGTGCGGTTCTGAACGAATCCATGGAAGACGGCCGCGAGATGGACACGACCCTGCGCGCCGCCGCGATGCGCTGCGAGGTGGATGCGCTGTCTATCGGTCTGACGCTTGAGCGCTACAAGGATCAGGCAGAAGCCGGATCAGGCGCGGGGGATGCGTCGGCGATGTTGAAATACATGGGGACCGAGCTGAACAAGCAGCGCCACGAACTTTTGATGTCTGCGGGTGGCAGCGACGCGTTGGAATGGGATGGGCCGCTTGGCAACCGCCCTGCCGACTGGCTGCGCACAAAGGCGAATTCCATCGAAGGTGGGACCTCTGAGGTGATGCTGAGTATCGTGTCGCGTCGCGTTCTTGGCTTGGGGGCGTAACAGATGGCAAATCTGGTGATGACCGAAGACGAGACGATGCTGGCCGATGCCGCGCGGGGCTTTCTGGACAGATCCGCCCCTGTCAAAGCGTTCCGCGATCTGCGCGATGCGGGCAAAACCCACGATGCGAAGATGTGGAAGGAAATGGCCGACATGGGGTGGGCCGGTGCGCTTGTCCCTGAATCCGCTGGTGGGTCGGACATGGGCCATGCCGCTGCGGGTGTACTGGCACATGAGATGGGCAAGACGCTGGTCGTCAGCCCCTTCCTGTCGACTGCCGTGATTGCCGCGACAGCGCTTCGCAACGTCAGCGATGCGCGGGCCGAAAAGGCGTTGGCCGCGATCGCGAGCGGCGAGACGACCTATGCCTTGGCCGTCGATGAGACCGCCAAGTTCAACCCCGAAGGCACGTCGATGGTCGCCAGCCGCGAAGGGAACGGCTTTCGGTTGTCGGGCAAAAAGACGTTTGTTGTGGATGGTGGCTTGGCCGACCGCTTGCTGGTGCTGGCGAAAACCGATGATGGGCTGACCCTGTTCGACATCCCCGCTGACAGGGGTGGCGTCACGCGCAAAGCGCAAAACATGATCGACGCGCGGGATTCGGCGCGGATTGATTTCGACAATGTCGAGGCCACAGGCGACGATGTGCTTGGCCAGGTCGACAGCGCCATGAGCGTGCTGAAACCCGCGCTGGAAGCGGGCCAGGCGGCCCTTGCCGCTGAAATGGCGGGGCTGTCGGCGGGTGCCTTTGGCATGACCGTCGGCTATCTGAAAGAGCGCAAGCAGTTCGGCACGGCCATCGGCAACTTCCAGGCACTGCAACACCGCGCCGCCCATCTGTGGTGCGAGATTGAGGTGACGGCATCGGCGATCCTGAATGCGGGCCGTATGCTGGACGAAGACCCTGCGAATGCGACGCTGGCGGTATCGCTTGCCAAGGCGCGCGCGACCTCGACAGCACAACTCGCGGTGCAAGAGGGGGTTCAGATGCATGGCGGCATCGGCATGACTGACGCCTATGACATCGGATTTTACATGAAACGCGCCCGTGTGGGTGCTGAATGGCTGGGCGACTACGGCTATCACGCGGGCCAGGTTGCCAAGCACAGAGGATTTTAAGCCATGGATATTCAAACGCTTTTTGGGCTTGAGGGTAAAACCGCCCTCGTTACCGGTGGTGCCACGGGCATTGGCCGCATGGCCGCCGAAGGGTTGGTTCGCGCCGGCGCCACCGTGCTGATCGCCAGCCGCAAGGGCGACGCCTGCGAGGCTGTCGCGAAAGAGTTGAACGATATGGGTGCCAGCGGCAAGGCTATCGGCTTCGCGGGTGATGTCGGCACTGAAGACGGCGTTGATGCGATGGTTGCCGCTGTAAAGGCACATACCGATCGCCTTGATATCTTGATGAACAACGCAGGCATCACATGGGGCGCACCGATGGGTGACTTCCCGTTCAAGGTCTGGGAAAAGGTGATGAGCGTCAACGTCGCGGGTCTGTTCGATCTGACGCAAAAGCTGCTACCGATGCTCAAAGCCAATGCGACCCTTGAAGACCCTGCGCGGGTTGTGAATGTCGGGTCTGTGATGGGCGAGCGAGAGATGGGCGACGGGGCTTATAGCTACTCCGCCTCCAAGGCGGCTGTGATCCACCTGAGCAAGATTCTGGCCAAGGAGCTTGCCGGTGACGCGATTACTGTGAATGCCCTTGCCCCCGGACCGTTTGTATCCCGCATGACCGCATTCGCGACCCACGACCAAGACATGCGCAAGAAAGTCGGGGCTGATGTACCTTTGCGCCGCGTTGGTACGGATACGGATATCGCGGGCTGCGTGCTGTTTTTGTGCGGGACAGGCGGGGCCTATGTCACCGGTGCCGTGATCCCGGTCAGCGGTGGCATCAACGTGATGAGCGGGCCGAACATCTTTGAACAAGCACTGCATTAAGGGGCGATCATGGACATCTCATTTGATAACCGCGTGGCAATTGTCACGGGTGCGGGCACCGGCCTTGGCCGGTGCCATGCGATGGGGCTGGCCGCGCGCGGCGCAAAGGTCATGGTCAATGATCTGGGCGTGACGACAGACGGGCAGGGTGCGTCCTCTGCCGCCGCAGAAGCTGTCGCACAGGAAATCCGCGATGCGGGCGGCGAGGCGATGGCGCATGGTTGCGATGTGTCGGACGAGGCGGGCGTTGCCGATATGGTTGCACGCGTGATGGAGGCATGGGGTCGGATTGATATCGTCGTCAACAACGCCGGTATCCTGCGGGACAAGACTTTCTCGAAGATGGTGATGGCCGATTTCCGCAAGGTTGTCGACGTTCACCTGATCGGATCGGCAAACGTAACGCATGCGTGCTGGCCGATCATGCGCGCGCAGAAATACGGGCGGATCGTGCTGACGTCGTCGGCATCTGGCCTTTACGGTAACTTCGGGCAATCCAACTACGGGGCGGCCAAGGCCGCGATGATGGGGCTGATGAACGTGCTGCATCTGGAAGGCGCGCGCGACAACATCCGCGTCAACACGCTGGCCCCTACGGCTGCGACCCGCATGACCGCCGACCTGCTGCCCGACCAGGCGCAGGCGTTGCTGGCCCCTGAAACCATTACGCCCGGTCTGTTGTATCTGGTCAGTGAAGACGGCCCAAGCCGTGTGATCCTTGGCGCAGGAGCGGGCAGCTACGCGCAGACCCGCGTCTACGAGACTGAAGGCGTGACCCTGAACAGTGAGGACAACACGCCCGAAGGGGTCGCCGCAGTGTTCGACAAGATTACCGATGAGGCGGGGCAGGAAATGCTGACCGACGCCTTTAGCCAGACGAAGAAATATGCTCTCAATGCAGCCAAGGCCCAGGGTCTTGATCTGGATTGGGGCTAACGAATTGAACTTAAAAGGGAGATCACAATGCGTGACGCAGTAATCGTATCAACGGCCCGCACACCGATCGGCAAAGCCTATCGCGGTGCGTTCAACAACACCACACCTCAGGAACTGGCAGGTCATGCCATTGCCCATGCAGTCAAGCGCGCTGGCGTGGACCCATCCGAGATTCAGGATTGCATCATTGGTGCAGCCTTGCAGCAGGGGGCATCCGCGGGGAACATCGCACGACAGGCCGCCATTCGCGCAGGTTTGCCTGTGACCGTCGCCGGCATGTCGCTGGACCGTCAGTGCGCCTCTGGGATGATGGCGATTGCGACGGCGGCCAAACAGGTCATCACCGATGGGATGGATGTGGTGATTGGCGGCGGTGTCGAAAGCATCTCAATGGTGCAGACACCCGAAATGCGCGTCAAGGCGGATTCCTGGATCAAGGAGCACAAGCCAGAGCTTTATATGACCATGCTGGAAACAGCCGAAACTGTGGCAGAGCGTTACAATGTCAGCCGTGAACGTCAGGACGAATACGCTGCACGCTCGCAAGAGCGGACGCATCTGGCGCAGGAAGCGGGCAAGTTTGACGACGAGATCGTGCCGCTGACGTCTAAAATGCTGGTGCAGAACAAAGAGACCAAAGAGATTTCCGAACACGAAGTCACGCTGGAAAAAGACGAGGGCAACCGCCCCGGTACGTCTGCCGAAAGCCTTGCAGGGCTCAAGCCGGTGCATTCCGACGGTATCCACATCAAGGAAGGCAAGTTCATCACTGCCGGCAATGCTTCGCAACTGAGCGATGGTGCGTCCGCGACCGTGATCATGGAAGCCAAAAAGGCCGAACAGATGGGCCTGCAGCCACTGGGCCGCTACATGGGTGTGATGGCTGCTGGTTGCGAGCCTGACGAGATGGGCATCGGTCCGATCTATGCCGTGCCACCACTGCTCAAGGCGCATGGCTTGACGATTGACGACATCGGCCTTTGGGAACTGAACGAAGCGTTCGCGGTGCAGGTGATACAGTCGCGTGACGTGTTGGGCATCCCTGACGAGTTGCTGAACGTGAACGGCGGCGCGATCTCTATCGGTCACCCTTACGGCATGTCCGGCGCGCGTATGGTTGGCCACGCGCTGATCGAGGGCAAGCGGCGCGGGGCGAAATACGTTGTCTGCACCATGTGTGTTGGCGGCGGCATGGGCGCTGCCGGTCTGTTCGAGGTTCTGTAAGCGATTATGGGAGAGCTTTTGGTCATCCGCCACGGACAGGCGTCTTTCGGGGCTGACAACTATGACAAGTTGTCTGACCTCGGGCACCGGCAATCTGCGGCGGTTGGTCAGGCTTTGCGTGATATGGGCTGGGTGCCGGACCGACAGATCACCGGCACCCTGATACGCCAAAAAGAAACGCTTGCCTCGATGGGATTCGAGGCAGGCGAGACCCACGAAGGCTTCAACGAATACGACTTTCAGGATCTACTGCACGCGCGCTACAAAGGCGATGTGCCTGTACTGGTCAGAGGCGACCGGAAGGTCCATTTCCGCACCCTGCGCGAGACGGTTTTCCAATGGCAAGCCGACGAGATTGAAGGTGTCATCGAGACATGGAAAACCTTTACCACCCGCGTTGACGCCGCCCGTCTTGCCGCCTGTGCGCCGGGGGCCGAACGTGTTCTGGCCGTAAGCTCGGGTGGTGTGATCGGGCAGTTGACTGCCGCCTCGCTAAGTGCGCCGGACAAGATCATGATGACCCTGAATTTGCAGATCAAGAACACGTCGATCACCAAATTCGTTTTTACAAGTTCTGCGTTTTTTCTGCATGAATTCAACGCGACACCCCATATGATGACCGGCGAAGCCGCTGGCATGCTGACCTATAGCTGAGGAAGAACACTTATGAGTACCGACACCCAAACGCTCGATATTCCCAGGGTCAGCGCCTATCTGGAAAAGAACCTTGACGGCTTTGAAGGCCCGCTTGAAGTAAGCAAGTTTCAGGCCGGACAATCGAACCCGACCTTCCTTTTGAAGACCCCCAGCCGGAACTATGTGCTGCGGCGCAAACCTCCGGGAGTTTTGCTGAAATCCGCCCACGCGGTGGACCGCGAATTCCGCGTGCAAAAGGCGCTTGAGCATACCGATGTGCCGGTGTCTAAAATGCATTTGCTGTGCGAAGACGATGACGTGATCGGGTCGGCCTTTTACATCATGGACCAGATCAACGGGCGTAACTTCATGGACCCGCGCATGCCAGAAATGGACAACGCAGGCCGCGCAGGTGTGATTGATGAAATGAACCGCGTGCTGGCCGCTTTGCATGACGTCGATATCAATGCTGTCGGGCTGGCAGACTATGGCCCACCCGGCAACTATTACGAACGTCAGGTCGGCCGCTGGACCAAGCAATACCGCGCGTCCGAGACCGAAGACCTGCCTGCCATGAACGAACTGATCGAGCGTCTTGCCGCCAGCATCCCCGCCGATGACGGCCAGCGCACGCTGGTGCATGGCGATTACCGCATCGACAATATGATGTTCGAAAAAGAGGGCACAAAATGCCTTGCGGTGCTGGACTGGGAACTGTCCACCATTGGTCACCCTTATGCCGATCTTGCGGCTGTCATCATGCAGTGGCAGATGCCCGCAGGTCCCGAAGGCCGTGGTTTTGGCGGCGCTGACCGCAAAGCGCTTGGTGTGCCGTCCGACGAAGAGTTCATTGCCAAGTATTGCGAACGGCGGGGGATCGATGGGATTGACAACTTTGGCTTCTACCTCGGATTTTGCTTTTTCCGCATGGCGGGGATTATTCAGGGCGTTCTGAAACGGGCGCTGGATGGCAATGCGTCCAATCCGGAACGCGCCATGAAAGTCGGTGCATATGTGCCGGTCTTTGCCGCAAACGGGCTTAAAGCCCTTGAAAGAAAATAGCATGTCAAATCAGGAGTTCGCTACCGATCCATCAGAGGCAAAGGACCGAAATTTTGTTACAGCGCTGGCCCGCGGGTTGGATGTGTTGCGGGCTTTTCGAGAGAATGAGTCAGCACTTACCAATACTGATTTTGCCGAGCGCACGGGCCTGCCCAAAGCGACCGTTTCGCGGCTGACACACACGCTTTGCGAGTTGGATTACCTTGTGGCCGATCCGCGTACCGGCACCTACCGTCTTGGTGCGGGGGTGCTGCAACTTGGCTTTGGCGTCCTGACCAGCATGGAAATCGGTGACCGCGCAGCGGCCGAGATGAAGGCGCTGCGCGATGGTCCGAATTCCTACATCACCGTAGCGATTGGCGAACAGCATCGGCTTGATGTCGTCTATATCTGCACCAAGCGGTCCCGCGAGGATGTGGCCCTGCAGATCAGGGTCGGATCACGTTTGCCACTGTTTGATTCAGCGATGGGTCGGGCCATTCTTGTGGGCATGGAAGACGCCAGCCGCGACCGTGCCTTTGACCTTGCGGCGCAGATTGATCCGCAGACTGAGGCGCGCGGCCGTGCAAGCTATGCCGCCGCCGTTGAAGAATTTGCCGCCAAGGGCTTTTGTTCAAGTTATGGCGATTGGCGCGCAGATGTGAACGGGATCGCCGTTCCGGTCTTTTCGCCAAACGGGTCTATTGTGTACGGCCTCAATATCGGCGGCCCGTCTTTCCACGTGAAGAAAAAGCAGTTGGAAACCGTTTATGCCAAGCGGTTGATCAAAGCCGCCGAGGCCATCAGCATTCGCTTTTGACCTTCGCGGGTGGCGGGTATGGCACGCACCAGAATCAATTTTAGAATGTCGGATTCAAATTCCGCCTAGCGGAACGTGGTCTTTTGCGGGCTTGGCAGGACCATTTGCGGAACTGGGGGTTTTTTGTCCCTGAAAAGTGATCTTTAGTGCCAAAAAAATCAGGCGATCGGGATTCCGGACAACTGTCAGGTTTTTGACTAATTTGAAGGCATGGCGAGCTGTCATTACATCGGTATAAAGAATAACAAATACAGTTGGTTACCTTAGTTTTTGCTTAAATTATATGCACTTGCACCCTTTGTGCCAACTTGACCAGCACTTAATTTACGGCGCAACATATGATATATATGGACCCGGTTTATCGCAACTTTTGTACAGGGGCGCTTGACAATAACCCTCCATATGCAAGGTTCTCGCCAAGGCTTGGCAATCTAAGAAACGCATCAAAGCGCCTGGCCGTCCTTGGGAGGATTAAAATGAAAAACATCACTAAGCTAGGCGCTGTCTCAGCGCTTTCTTTGGTCATCGGTGCAAGTGCAGCGTTTGCCGAAAACATCAAGATCGCATTCATCGACCCGCTGTCTGGCCCTTTCGCCAGCACCGGCACAAACGGCTTGCATCAGTTTGAATTTGCGGCCCAGTACATGATCAATGACAACGGCGGCGTTCTGGACGGTGACATGTTCGAAGTCATCGGCTTTGACAACAAGACAAGCCCGAAAGAATCCCTGATCCAGCTTCAGGTCGCGATTGACCAAGGTGTTCGCTTTATCGTTCAGGGGAACTCCTCGGGCGTTGCGAACGCGCTGACCGAAGCCATCGACAAGCATAACCGCCGCAACCCCGACAGCCGTGTTCTGTTCCTGAACTACGCCGCTGTTGACCCGGCTTTGACCAACGACAAGTGTAATTTCTGGCACTTCCGCTTTGACGCCAATGCCGACATCAAGATGGACGCGCTGACAGACGTGATCGCCAAGGATCAAGACATCAAGAAGGTGTACCTGATTGGTCAGGATTATTCCTTTGGCAAGGCCGTTGCTGCTGCTGCCGAAAGCATGTTGGGCGAAAAGCGTCCTGACATCGAAATCGTCGGCAACGAACTGCACCCCATCGGCAAGGTAAAAGATTTCACGCCTTATGCGCGTAAAGTCATCTCCACCGAAGCGGATGCGGTCATCACAGGCAACTGGGGTGCCGACATGCTGGGTCTTGGCAAGTCGATCATTGAAAATGGCTTTACCGGCCCGATTTACACCTACTATGCGGCGGGTTCCGGTATCACGGCAGCCTTTGGTGAAAGCGGCAAGGGGCGCATTCGTCTGATCACCCAAGGTGGGATCAACCCGATTGCATCCGAAGAAGCGCGGACACTCTACAATGCGTTCAAGGAAAAGTACCCGGAAGGCAACATCGACCAAAGCCGGATCTTCAACACCATCGGCATGCTGGCGCAAGCGATCAACGAAGCGGGCACCGCGGATGATGTCGTAGCTGTTGCAAACAAGCTTGAAGGGATGAAGTATCCAAGCATGTGGGGCGGCGAATTGTACATGCGTCCACAGGATCACCAGTTGATCCAGGACATGAACATTGCCGTGCACACCGACGAAAATGTTGAATTCGATTACGACAATTCCGGGTTCGGTGTCGTGACAGAATCTACCATTGTCAACGCGTCGATGGACAGCCCGACAACATGCGAGATGAAGCGCCCTTAAGCGTCTGACGTGCGGCCCGTCTGCCAAAAAGGCGGTCGGGCCGTATTCCTCTACATACCTTGCCACCACTCACCTGGAGGGGCCTCATGGACCTCATTCTCGTCAATCTGATCGACGGGCTGGTTACTGGATTGCTGCTGTTTATGCTCTCCGCCGGTCTGACCCTAATTTTCTCGATGATGGGTGTTTTGAACTTTGCCCATGCCAGCTTTTATATGCTTGGCGCTTATTTCGCGTATCAGATCAGCATCGCGTTGGGGTTCTGGATGGGTTTGCTGATCGCACCGCTGATTGTTGGTGTTTTGGGGGCCGGTGTTGAACGCTACGGTTTGCGACGGGTCCACCAGTACGGCCACGTGCCCGAGCTGATCTTCACCTTTGGTCTCGCGCTCCTGATCGAAGAGTTGGTGCAATTCATCTGGGGTAAAAACCAGATGCCGTATTCCGTGCCGGACGTGTTGAACTTTACGGCATTTGCAATCTCTGGAAATTCCATCCCCGCCTATAAAATATTTATGATCTTTATCTCGATCGGTATTTTTCTGGGTCTTCTGTATGTTCTGACCAAGACCCGCGTCGGCATGATCATCCAGGCCGCGCTGAGCTATCCCCGCACGGTCGAGGCGTTGGGCCACAACGTGCCGTTGATCTTCATGGGGGTCTTTGGGGTGGGCACGGCGCTTGCCGGTGTCGCCGGTGTGATTGCAGGCCCCGTGCTTGGCACCTTTCCCGGAATGGCCTTTGTGCTTGGCTCCATCGTGTTTGTGACAATCGTGATTGGCGGGCTTGGCTCTCTTTGGGGTGCGCTTGTTGCGTCGCTTTTGATCGGCTGTCTCACGACCTTCGCCAAATCCTACAACATCGAGATGGAAAACGTGCTGAACGCGATCGGGATTTTAACGCCCGATGACTTGGACGACAGCATCTTCCGCGATTTCTGGAGCCTGACCAGCCCGCAAATTGCCGACATCTTGCCCTATATCCTGATGGTATTGATCCTTATCTTCCGCCCGGCAGGTCTTTTCGGAAAGCGCCTCTCATGACAGATCAAATTACAACCGACCCGGCCAAGGCAGTGGAACGCCTGCGCGCAGGTTCCATGACGCTGTCCCTTGCCCCCTGGGTCATCGCCACTGTCGTTCTGGTCTTTTTGCCGATGGTGTTTACCAACAACTCGGCGCTGACGATCATGAACCAGATGTCGATCACCATCGTGTTTGCGCTGGCCTATAACATGCTGCTGGGGCAGGGGGGCATGTTGTCCTTCGGCCATGCCGTTTATGCGGGTGTTGGCGGTTTTGCCTGTATGCACATCATGAACATGTCCGATTTTTTCGAAACCATCCCGCTGGTGATCCTGCCGGTCTTTGGCGGCTTGTTCGGCATGGGGCTGGCGATGATTGTAGGCTCGTTCTCGACCCGCTCGGCCGGAACGGTGTTTGCGATGATCTCGCTTGGTGTGGGCGAACTGATCGCGGCCTGTTCGGTGATCATCGTCGCATTTTTCGGTGGCGAAGAGGGCATCAGCGGCAACCGCACCTATGCGCAACCGTTCTTTGGCGTCGAATTCCTTCAGCAGATCGAGGTCTACTACCTCACCATTGCGTGGCTGATCATCTCGGCTGCCTTGATGTATCTATGGAGCCGCACACCGGTTGGCCGGATGGCGAACGCCGTGCGCGACAACCCCGAGCGCGCACAGTTTCTGGGATATTCCGCGCGGTGGGTCAGGTACTACAGCTTTGTCGCATCCGGCTTTTTCGCAGGAATTGCGGGTGGCTTGTTTGCGATCAATTATGAAATCCTGACCGAAGAGAACCTGAACACCGCGTCATCCGGCGTGATCCTTCTGGTCACCTTTCTGGGCGGGGTCGGTTTCTTCTTTGGCCCGATCATCGGTGCGATTGCCTTTACCCTTTTGCAAACGGTGCTCAGCCTTTCGACCGAGCTTTGGGCGTTTTATGCGGGTGTCTTGTTCGTCGCCACGGTTATGTTTTTTCCCGGTGGTCTGGCAGGTCTGATCATGATGCATGTGCCTGCGTTCAAACTGGGCAAGGCAAGTTGGCTGTTTGTGCCCTACCTGAAAACCCTGTTGCCCGCTGCAATTGGCACCTTGGGTCTTGCGGCCTTGGTCGAGATGACATTCCATCTGCGCCATGCAGCAACGGGTGACAATGAAATGACACTGTTCTGGACCACCTTTGACAGTCACGACATCATGCCATGGGTCATTGCAGGGGCGGTCACAGTAATCGGTCTGGGCATTGCCAAAGTCACGGCACCCTCGCTGAGAGACGCCTGGAACGAAGCCAACACGGCAGGGGGCGTATCATGAGCACACCAGCGCTTGAACTGAAGGGCCTCAAGAAAAGCTTTGGCAAGGCCGAGATCATTCGCGGCATCGACCTGAGCATCGGCAAGGCCGAACGCCACGCGATCATCGGCCCCAACGGTGCGGGTAAATCGACCCTGTTCAACCTGATCACAGCCCGCTTTGCGCCCACCTCGGGGACGGTCAAGCTTCATGGTGAAAACCTTGCAGGGCTTGAGCCTTTCCAGATCAACCGAAAAGGTCTGAGCCGGTCGTTCCAGATCACGAACATCTTTCCAGCGATGACCGTGTTTGAAAACGTGCGCTGCGCTTTGCTGTGGTCTCAGGGCTATAAATACAGCTTCTGGCATCTGGTAAGCAGCAAACGTGATCTGACCGAAGGGGCCGAGGCGATTTTGGACCAGATCAACCTGCTGGAACGGCGCAACCTGCCTGCCGGCACCTTGTCTTATGCCGAACAGCGCGCGCTTGAGATCGGGATTACCATCGCAGGTGGTGCGGATGTCATCATGCTTGATGAACCCACAGCCGGGATGAGCAATACTGAAACCGATTATATCACTGACCTGATCCTCAAGGTGACGGCGGGCAAAACGCTGATCATGGTCGAACATGACATGGGTGTGGTGTTTGGTCTGGCAGATCGCATTTCGGTGCTGGTCTATGGCGAAATCATTGCAACCGGAAAACCCGCAGACGTGCGCGCTGATGCCCGCGTTCAAGAAGCCTATCTTGGCGCCGCATTGGAGGCAGAACACTAATGATGCTCGAAGTCATCGATATGCATGCCTATTATGGCAAATCCCACATCCTTCAGGGTGTGAACCTCAATGTGCAGGAAGGCGAGATTGTCGCCCTTCTGGGCCGCAACGGGGTCGGACGGTCGACCACCTGCAAGGCCATCATGGGCGAGGTCGAACCCAAAGGGTCGGTCAAGTTTCAGGGGCAGGAAATCGCTGGCAAAAAAGCGTTTCAAATCGCAAACCTTGGCATCGGTTATGTGCCTGAAAACCGCGATATCTTTCCCGGCCTGACCACACGGCAAAACCTGACGCTGGGCCTGAAGCCCGGCCAAAAGGACGGCGCAGGGCGTTGGTCGATGCAAGCGATGTTCGAGATGTTCGAAAACCTTGACCGCCGCGCCGACGTCGAAGCGTCGGTTCTGTCAGGCGGTGAACAGCAAATGTTGACCATGTGTCGCACGCTGATGGGTGATCCCGATCTGGTGATGATCGACGAGCCGACCGAAGGACTGTCGCCGCAGATGGTGCAGAAAGTCGCCGAGGTTCTGAAAGAGATCGCAAACCGTGGGATCTCGACCTTGCTGGTGGAACAAAAGTTGTCGATCGCGATGGATATCGCGGACCGGGTTTATGTCATGGGCCACGGTCAGGTGGTGTTTGAGGGCACGCCAGCCGAACTCAAGGCGCGCGATGATGTGCGCAAGGAATGGCTGGAAGTCTGATCCGGGGATCGACAACATCACAGTGAATTAGAACGTCGCTTCTGGCGGCCTCATCCTCCTGAGGCGCTGATGCGCATTCAGGGGATTTTTTATGGGTTTCGACAGCAATAAACTTGGCCGCATCGGCGATTGGATGCAAAGCTATGTCGACAGCAACCGCTTTGCAGGTTGTTCTGTTCTGGTGGCACAGGGCGGTGACGAGGTTTACTTTAACGCTGCAGGCCAACGTGATCTGGAAAGCGGCGAAGCCTTTGAGCGAGATACCATCGCGCGCATTTATTCCATGACCAAGCCGGTTACCTCGGTCGCGATCATGATGCTGGCCGAACGCGGATTGTTTCATCTTGATGCGCCTGTGTCCGATTTCATTCCTGCTTTTGCGGACATGCAGTGCCTCATCCCCGGCGCAATCAGTATAGACCAGGTCACGCCCTGCCAGACGCCGACGTTGCATCACCTGCTGACCCATACATCGGGGCTAAGCTATCCTTTCAACCCCGGTGTGCTGGCGAAAGAGATGGACGCACAAGATATCCTGTTTCGTGCCGATCAAGGGTCGCTGGCTGCAATGACGGACCGCGTCGCCGCTTTGCCGCTCGCTTTCGCGCCGGGCAGCCGTTGGGAGTATTCCGTCAGCATCGACGTGCTGGGGCGGGTCGTTGAAATTGTCTCGGGCAAGTCTTTAGAGCAGTTCTTTATTGATGAAATCCTTGGCCCGTTGCGCATGGATGAAACCCGCTTTTCAGTTCCAAAAGGCAAGCAAGTCCGCTTTGCCGCCCTATATAAGCCGCTGGCAGGCAGTGCCTATGCCATCAACGAAGCCAAGCCGTCCGAACCTACATTGCGCTGCGTGGATCGCCCCGAAAAATCACCGTTCCTAAGCGCTGAAATGCTTTCGGGCGGTGGTGGCTTGGTCGGCACGATTGATGACTACCTCAAGTTCGCCGAAATGCTGCGGACGGGCGGGGCGGGGATAATCTCGCCCAGGACGCTGGCGTTTATGATGCGCAACCATCTGCCCGGTGACATCGCGTCGATGGGTCCGGCCAGTTTCGCTGAACAACCGATGGAGGGCATGGGCTTTGGCCTTGGCGGTGCCGTCGTGCTTGACCCCGGACGTGTGCGCGTGCCGTCAAACGTCGGGGATTTCAGCTGGGGCGGCATGGCCTCGACCTTCTTTTGGATCGATCCGGTGCTGGACCTGTCGGTGGTGTTCTTCACGCAGCTGGCCCCCTCCAGTTCCTACCCCGCGCGCCCCCAACTCAAGGCCCTCATCCACGGAGCGATGACATGAATGATATTCTGTGGACCCCGTCACCGGAACGATATGACACCTCGACCATGGCGGGGTTTGAGCGGTTCTTGCGGGATAAAAAAGGTCTTGGTTTCGACGATTATAACGCCATGTGGCGCTGGAGCGTCGATGACCTTGAAGGGTTCTGGGGCGCGATTTGGGAGTTCTTTGATGTGCAGGCCAGCGCGCCCTACACCCGCGTCCTGACCAAGCGGCAGATGCCGGGGGCGCAATGGTGTTCCGGTGCGATGCTGAATTTCACCGATCAGATCATGAAGCACGTGGACAGCCAGCCAGACGGCGACGCGCTGATTGTGCAGTCAGAGACCTTTGGCCGCAAAGTGCTAAGCTGGACTGAGTTGCGCGCCCAGGTCGCCAGTGTTGCGGCAAGGTTGCGCGGCATGGGGGTGGCGCAGGGTGACCGCGTGGTCGCCGTGCTGCCCAACACCGAAACCGCGATGATCGCGTTTCTGGCAACCGCCAGCATTGGCGTTGTCTGGTCTTTGTGCGCCCCCGATATGGGCCACGTTGCCATTCTGGACCGCTTCAAACAGATCGAACCCAAGGTGCTGATCGCGCAAGACGGCTATGTTCACGCTGGCAAAACCATCGACCGGCGCGAGATTTTGGCGGGGCTTGAGGCGGAATTGCCCAGCCTGATCCAATGCATCACCGTGCCTGTGGTCGGCGACCTGCCTGACGGGCATCGCGCTTGGGCGGATTTGATCGGAGACAAGGTCGACTATGCCTCGACCCAAGTTGCCTTCGATCATCCGCTTTGGATCGTCTATTCCTCGGGCACGACGGGCAACCCCAAACCCATTGTGCATGGCCATGGCGGCATCATTCTGGAATCCGCAAAACAGTCCCTGCACCATGATTTCAAACGGGGCGGGCGCTATTGCTGGCTGACGTCCTCGGGCTGGATCATGTGGAATTCACAGTTCACCGCTTTGGGCCAAGGCACCACGGTTGCCATGTTTGATGGGGCCCCCAACCATCCGGACATGGGCGTGATCTGGCGCTTTGTCGCAGAGGAGGGCCTTGATTTTTTCGGCGCGGGGGCAGCGTTTTTCAGCACCTGCATGAAAGCAGGGATCAAACCCCGCGAGGATGTCGATCTGAGTTCGCTCAGGTCGCTTGGCTCGACCGGCTCGCCCCTAAGTTCGGACGCTTATGATTGGATCTACAAGCAGGTGAAACAGGATCTCTGGCTCGCCCCGATTTCTGGTGGGACAGATCTGGCCGGGGCCTTCGTGCTGGGCCATCCCGGTATGCCGGTGCGCGCAGGTGAAATGCAGTGCCGCGCGCTTGGCAACGCGGTGCGCGCCTTTGACGAGGACGGCCATGACCTTGTCGACACGGTCGGTGAACTGGTCTGCACCGAGCCGCTCCCCTCTATGCCGCTGTTCTTTTGGGGCGACGAAGATGGCAGCCGCCTGCATGACAGCTATTTCGACACCTATCCCGGCATCTGGCGTCACGGCGACTGGATCAAGATCAACGAGCACGGCGGGTCGGTGATCTATGGCCGCTCGGACGCCACGATCAACCGTAAAGGTCTGCGCCTTGGCAGTGCCGAGATTTATCAAGCCGTCGAAGGTCTTGAGGAGGTGATGGATTCCCTTGTGATCGATCTGGAATTCTTGGGCCGCGAAAGCTTTATGCCGCTGTTTGTCGTGCCCATGCCCGGTGTTGCCGTGGATGACGCGCTGCGCGACAAGATCAACGGTGCCATTCGCAAGAACGTTTCGGCCCGGTTCATCCCCAACGAGATCATCGAGGTTGCCCAGGTCCCGCGTACCTTGTCGGGTAAAAAGCTTGAGGTTCCGGTGAAAAAGCTATTGCTTGGCCAAGATCCCGAAAAGGTCGTGAACCGCGATTCAATGGCCAACCCGGACAGCTTTGATTTCTTCATCGCCTATGCCGCCGCGCGGGCGACCCAAAAGGACTGACCCATGACAGATGTCGCCCACCAATTGCTTGACCTGCTTGACATCGAACAGCTTGAGGTTGACCTGTTCCGTGGCATCGGAACGGGCGGCGAAACGACTACCCGCATCTTTGGCGGCCACGTCATTGCCCAAGCACTGATGGCCGCGTACCGCACGGTGCCCGACCGGACATGCCATTCGCTGCACGCCTATTTCATGCGCCCCGGCGACCCGTCGATCCCCGTCATCTATCAAGTGGACCGCGCCCGCGATGGCGGCAGTTTCACCACCCGCAGTGTGGTTGCGATCCAGCACGGCAAACAGATCTTCAACCTGTCTGCATCCTTCCATATCGAGGAAGAAGGCTGGGACTATCAACACCAGATGCCAGACATCAAAGGCCCCGATCACTGGCTGGACCGTCCCGATCTGCGCGAACCCTATATTGACCGGATCCCCGAACGGCACCGCGATGACTTTCTGCGCGAACGCCCTATCGATATCCGCGAGGTTGATCCGCGTGATCTATTCGAGCCGGAAAAGACCTCTGACAAGAACTACCTCTGGTTCCGGATGGAGGCCGCCAAAGGGCAATCGCCGATGATGCAGCAATGTCTGCTGGCCTATGCGTCGGATATGAACTTGCTTGGGTCATCGCTGCGCCCGAACGGGCTGACTTGGTTTCAGGGCAAGGTGATGACCGCCAGTCTGGACCACGCGATGTGGTTTCATGCGCCCATCGATTTTTCGCAATGGCATCTTTACGAGCTTGACGCGCCATTCACCGGCGGCGCGCGAGGGTTCAATCGCGGGCTGATCTACAACCAGAACGGCCAGCTTGCGGCCAGCACCGCCCAAGAAGGCCTGATGCGCCCCTACAAAAAGAAAGATACCTGATGACCCAGACCGGTGGCCGCTATCCGGGATGGCACCCCGGTATTGAACTGCGCGACGATTGGCTTGCGCTGGTTGCTGAACCGATCATCGATCCCGACCGCGAGATTGTCGATCCTCACCATCATCTTTGGCGGCACGGCACAGACGAGAACCCGGCGGTTTACGAGATGGATGCGTTTGAGCGTGACACTGCGTCGGGGCATAATGTGGTGCAAACGGTTTATATCGAATGCCGTTCCTACTGGGACCTCGACGCACCAGCGCATCTGCAATCAATCGCTGAAACCCGCGCTGTCGTGGAAATGGCTGCAACTGCCGGGACGGGTCAGGCCAAGATTGCGGGCATCATTGGCCAAACCGAATTGGTGCTTGATCCCGCTTTGCTGCACGAAGCGTTGGATGCGCACGAGCAAGCAGGGCAGGGCTTGTTCCGAGGCATCCGCAACTCTGGGTTCGTCAGCATAAAGGTACCAAACCCACCACGGGGATTTTGGTAACAATCTGATCTACAGTGGTTTTCTTCGTATTTTACCCTGCCGTTTTTACGCCTCTGCTATGCTGCCTTTTTCGGGG
>Ga0307981_1000299_pt1 | contig 52281 bp, 40 predicted proteins | sample OrgLakmetagen987_FD_201849 | JGI IMG/M metagenome (GOLD analysis project Ga0307981, IMG submission 201849) | Saline water microbial communities from Organic Lake, Antarctica - #987 | ecosystem: Environmental > Aquatic > Non-marine Saline and Alkaline > Saline | place: Antarctica: Organic Lake... | reverse complement strand
GAGGAATTCTGTCAAGAATTTGTAAATACGTTCGGTTTCCTCCTGCGGGGATTCGCGCTCCTCTGGTTTCCACAAGGTATCTTCGTCTCCCCCTTGCATCATTTCAGAAAAATCGACAAGCGGGAATTCCAATCTTGTTTCCGACAATGCCCGTCTCTTGTTACACTGCAGCAACCCCAATTGCTCTCGGGCACCCTCGTGGGCAATCCAGGGAATACCACCACCTGTATCACCTTTACCATTAGCATCAGTAGCACTCATATGATCGGCAAAACTTAATTGAGCCGTTTGAATTGCCCGGTGAAGTGGTGATACCACAATGACTTGTGGATTGAGCAAGGAGGCTTGCGAGCGTCGCGCCGCACATTCCAAACGCCCCTTTTCCGTCAAAGGCGAGTCTGTCATTTCGGGTCGTAGAAAGGGATTGGTGGATGGATTCTTGTCGTCCAAGTTGATGGGCGTGCCGAGCAGTTCGCGGTACATTTCTCCAATCAAGTTATGGTATCCCTGGCCGTGCCTTTGAAAGTGAATTACTTTGGTTGCGATGCAATTGTTCATAATATCCTCGTCGTCGATGCCGTCGTTCGGGGAAAGGTCGACGGCTTCGGCGACTATTGTATAGGGACGTTTTACACCGAGAAGACCTGCTTCTTTGAGTTTGGCTAGCTGAAAAGCCTCAAAGTTCTGTGCCATGATTTTGGCATTTTGCGTCGTTCCAGTCGTAGTGGGAGTTGAAAGGGCGGTGACGGCAGTAGAGTAAGTCAAAGGGGCCATGGTGAAAAGAACAGAAAGCAGAGAAGATGGAAGGAACCTCATAAGTTTCGGATAGTGTGGATACCGATAGTTCCGGATGGTCGAAGAGAAGAGACTAGCAGCTATGGCAGTACGTCTCATGGTCGATGTTTTCCTGGCCATCTGGCCACAAATTTTAAAAGTGGTGACGTAATCGATTTCGTTTTCCTACATTAGGTTAGTACGACGTACGTGTTAGCACTCTTTATTGATACTGTATGTACGACTATCATACTGTATGATAGGTAGGTGACCGACGGAAAGTTGCGACTTGTATTGTGACCTCCAAAAAATGTTCATAACCCTCGTTGTCGTGCCAAGTGCAGTCGTAGTAGAAAGACCAGTCCAGTAGTCTTCATATAGTCTAGCTAGACCGCAAGTGCAATCAACGAGTTTTTCTTCTCTCTCTCTTTCCCACTACGTACTGTCGTAGACTAGAGGCACTATCCCTAAACTAGTAGACAAGAGGAATCACCGATTGTAAACAGTATCGAGCAGAGTGCGACGCTAAGGGCATATAATTTGCTACTAACGTCAAGGCCAAATTCTGAACAATGACATTTGTCCCCGGATGAAACTAGTCGGTCGTGTGCTTCGCCGGCGTAAGTTCACATCACCATCAATCAGTTTTCCCTGACAACCGGCGTAATCGCAGTCCATCCTGGAGTAGGCTGTATGATGCTGCTACTAGACATCCGTTCACGTCTGCGCATTTGGCTGTATCTAGGTGGTCTGGCGGCGCGTTTTAGTTGCGCAATTCAATTCCGTTCATTTCAGTTAAAGAATTTAATCGCAGTACTAATTAGTGATTTGATCGCATGGAGGCCACCTACGAATGGCAAACAATCAACGGATTGATTAAGACACCAGCATCGTCGTCGTCGCTGTCGTCTTGCTTGCTGTCAAGTTGTATTGCTTCGGCGTCCGTGTCCACAGCATCGTCGGGGGGTCCCAGATAAAAGACGAGAGCTTCGCTTGAGGATGCCCTGGTCCTCGTTTTCGGACACTGTTTCGTTTTCGGGAGTTCGAGTCCATATTATAGCTCTTCGCATCTCGATTACCATTGACTGGCAGTACCGGTAGCGTCTCGTTGGTAAAGTCGACAAAGGCTATCGCGCACAGTTCAGCAAAGTTGTCGAGAGATTTCAAACTGTGACCGCTTTATTTTTCGCGCGATGACGTGTAAATCGGATCTTCGAAACCGAAACAGACGAATGCTAGACCGAAAGATCCAAACTTATTGCCACCGACCATGAGATTCTCCTTGGCCACAGCAATCACGGTCTTCTTTTCTTTCTTTCTCGTTCTAGAGTGCGTCCACTCCTTTGGCGTTCATATTCCACAGAGAAGTCTTTCTTGGTTGCAATCTCCCGTCGTAGCACCTCCTATAATGTCATCGGCATCGTCTTCAACGTTGCAGCAGGAAGATCACGATGCTCCGCCAGTAAGCACGGCGGACGACGCCCTGTTGGATCAAATATTGCAAGTCGCCATTGATGCGTCCAAAAAAGCGGGCGATATCATTCTTGGGAACGCGGGAGGAGCCGAAGTGACTGAACGCAAGGCCAACAGTCGCGATCTGCTGACGCTTATTGATCCTCTCTGTGAAAAGGTATGTACACAGAAGGAAGGCATTCGATTGATTCATACGCTGCTTTTCGTCGATCTTCACCTTATAGACGCGGGGACAATCGACGGCTGCTGCATTTTTTCTCATGCATTTCTTTTGCTGTCTTTTATACAACAGACGATTCGAGAGACGGTACAAGCAACGTTTCCAAGTCACGATTTTCTCGGTGAAGAGGATGTGCCTCCCGGTAAGGAGGCTAGCTCGGCGGCACTGGACGCTGCCTTGGTGGCAGACGATGACTGGCTCTGGATTGTTGATCCTATTGACGGAACCACCAACTTTGTACACGGCATGCCTCTCTGCATGCCCTCCGTGGCAGCCACGTACAAAGGCGAGGTAATGGTGGGCGTCATTTACGACTGCCACCGAGACGAGCTATTTACGGCCGTCAGAGGTCGTGGTGCCTACATGAATGGTGAACGCATCCATGTGGGTAAACAAGAGACAATTGGGGACGCCATTGTAGCCATGGGATCTCCGCCAGCAGAAGAAAGTATGCAGGCAAGTATGAAGGGTGTTGTTGCGCTAATGCCAAAGGTTCGGACGATTCGCATGCTGGGCAGTGCCGCTATTATGCTTGCGTGGGTGTCCAATGGTCGCCTTACGTGCTACTGGGAGTATGACTTGAGCTCGTGGGATGTTGCCGCGGGAGCATTGTTGGTGACCGAAGCCGGTGGGCGTTACACAGATCTTGCTGGAGCCGACTTTACACTTCGTAACCGCAAAATGTGCGCCAGCAACGGCAAAGTTCACGACGAGATACTGCGAGTGCTCCAAGAAGCGGGTGTGGAATGACACAATGATATACTTATATAACGCTAGAGTAGAGTGCTCACTCTTTTTAACTTTGTTATAAAGTGCCGTATTGAGTATCCAAACGATTTAGCTCAGTGGGCGTGGCGGGCACTCTTCGAGCGTCTCAATTTGGAGACGTATACGCAGTAGCCCGTTCTATAGGTCATTCACTCTTCGGGTTCCTCTTGTTCACTATCACTTTCCGCCTCCTCCACTTCTTCGTCATCGCTTCCCTCAACTTCGTCTACATCAGCCTCTTCTTCTACCTCGGCCTCCTCTTCTACCTCAGCCTCCTCTTCGTCATCACCACTCTCTTCATCATCACTACTTTCGATGCTTTCAATAGTAGCCACCTCATCTTGCTCTTTGCCAACCACCTTTATCGACGCTGTTTCCTCTTCATTTGGACTTATAGCAGTGGCAGCCTCCTCCATTTTCTTCATGTTGGGATTCTTGAATGGTCGTTCCAGGTTTCGTCTCATGCCGTAAATCTGAAATAAGGGACTGTAAATCATATTTACCACGCCAGTGGCACTCTGGATAATCAAAGGCTGCACCTGCTCCATTTTAAAGTGCAGAAACCACATAAAGGCCATGTTGATTAACAGGCCACTCTGCATACTCCGTGTTTGCTTCAAGTCGTATTCCATGACGGTCGACTTGGACGACAAGAAAGAAGATGCTAGGTTCTTCATCATGTCGTTTCCGCCCTTTTCTGGCTGCAACTGGGACTGCAAGACCCCCGATAACGGGTTCTTGAGCGTAATGGGTGTTCGATCATTGTTGGATTTGGCTTGAAAGCGAACGTAAAGGAGAAAGATCTGCAGCACAATGAGATAACCAATGAATGCGGCACTGTAAAAGTTAAAACACAATGACAGGGTGAGCGGAAAAGTCCTTTAGGTATTGGAATAAGAGTGGGCTCTTTTCTCCAAGACACTATTGTGCAACCAAGGAATGTTTAGAATACTCACCGTGCGATACGGACTACCATCGGACTGAACAAGTCGACACGGCGGGCCAGCAGCATGACGCCCAAGGAGGCATATAGATTCGCCATGGGTGAAGCCATCAAGGGCTCATCGTATTTCTCGACATTAACCTCAATCTGCACGCCACTAGTCTCGTCGTCCTCTTCCATTTCTTCTTCTTCCTCGTCTTCGACGTCGTATTCTTCATCATACTCTTCGTCGTCGTACTCATCATCATATTCTACAGCTCCACCTCTGGAAAGATTAAGGAGGCTGACTGAGGAAAGCGTTTGTTTATCCAAAACACTCTTCCTCCCCCAAGCTGATGACGAAGAGGTTGACCGCTTCGTGGTCGTCGTGAAACGGGATGCCGAGGCGCAACAAATGAAGCAAGTAATCGTCAAAACAAATAGGGTTTGCTTAAAGCATCCTATGCTGGGTCGCTCCGATCCATATCGGGGTCTACGGCCGTGAAGGGTGGTGCAAGATAGCTGAGGGTGCTCCATGGTCCGAGTTGTCTCTCCCATGGTTGATTGCGTCGAGATTGTGACATGTCCTGAAAACTGAAAAGGTTCCGCGTGTCTTCCGTTTTCCTTGGAGGCACTCAGATCTCGGAATGTGTGACCGAAAAAGGTTCGAAAGGCCCGCGCTCCGCTGTCGTGCGAAAGCCGGACGATAATATAGACTATTAGACTAGACTAGACGGTACGATTAGAGAAAACGTTCGACGGGTCCAGTATTGAAAGAATAGCGACATCAGGCCGATTCATCTTGGAAGAGCCTGATGGTGAACTAAGACTGGCGAGAGAGAAAAGAAGCTACAGGGACCAAACGAAAAAGGAAGTATCTACACTTGTTACATTTAGGCTATCGACATGTACACTAAACAACACTAAACAGGGGCTGGGATGTACGCTGGAGTAAGTTGCACTGTTGCTTCGGGAAAGGCCGAACGCCAAGAGTCAACCATTTCCTTGGTATGGGTTGGGTGATTCATTTCGAACACTTCTGGTGAATCTGCCCAGCAGACAATGAGCGTGTTGACGGCTCCCTTGATAACATTCATCATGACTGATGCAATCCATACGCCAATGAAGAACCCAACCCTGCGAAAGAAAGATAAGGGTGAGCAATCACGACTAATCAAAGGTAAGTAAGGAACAAACGCATCGACAGAACAACATACCCGAACGCCATGAATTTCCAGCCCGGGAGAGGACCAAACAAGTAAGAGTTGTAGTCAGACGTTGGGTCGTTCAGATTCTGCGTCACCAAGTGCTCGACAATCAAGGCAGCGCATCCTGTAAGCACTCCAATCACAAAGGTTGCAAAGCCGAGCACGTAACTGACCAACCGATTCGTAATGATCGACGTCCAGCCTCTTGCACGAAATAGTTCCATGACCCGTTTCCCACTTTCCAAGTACCCATACCCGTATACGCCAACAAAGACGTAGGCCCACTGATTAAAGTATTCAAGGGCATCTTGGATGCAAAACAACAACGACCCGCACCCACAGCAACATTCGTTGTTTTCGCGGCGAGCACGCGCACTCTCGACAGCGTATCGCAAAACAGACACGAGGCCTTGTAACAGTGAACCAAAGCAAATGGAACCAAACGAGTACGTCAGGCTTCGAGACAGAGAGTTGAAGACTGCTGAAGAGCAGCAGCCATCCGCTTCGTCCTTGTCGAAGCACCATGTTGCCATGACACCAACGACTGTAACTTGCATTGCGTTCTGTTCATTTGATGAGAATGAGTTTTATCAATGGAATAGATACCGACAGCTTTATGTACGTACCATGAGCGCCGTGCTCGTCCAGTATAACGAGAGAAGGAACAGGAGACCGACAGGAAAGGGCGGACCGCAGACATCTGCGTAGTCCTGGAAATCCAGTTCCGGATGTGCCTTTTGACACTCGTCATTCTGATAGACAGAGACACCAACAACAACGTAAAGCCAGTATAGTACCCAGCAAAAGCCCAACTCTGCAAAAAGGCAAGCGACCACATACATACCGCAGTTGCGACTGATTCCTGCTAGAGCCACTTTCAAGTTTACCGCGACAAACGGAACCATCCTCCAGGCAAGACCAACATAATAAAGCACGGCACCGAGCGATACTGCCGTCATGAGATATATAACGGGCTGCCGCGAGGCAATTGATGAAGCTATCATGACGGCAGCGGTTGAGATGACGGACCCAGCAAGGCAAGCGTACACCAAGGGCTTGGGACACGGCTTGATGACAAAAGCTGTCATAAAGTAGGCAAAGATAAAGGCCAGGATGCAACAAGGAAGTATCAAGTAAAAGAGAATCCGGAAAGGATAGACTTGTACAAATTCGGCGAACACTGTCACTGCCTGCTCAAAATGTTGTACGTCCGCGTCGGTTACATCGTCACTACCTTGTCGCATGGCGGCTTCGGCTTCAGCTTCAATGGTCGTCAAGTTAAACTGAATGGTTTCAAAGCCCGCCGGAGCCACATAGGTTCCCAACCATATCATGACGGTAATCTGGATGAAAAATAGAACTGCAAAGGGAACGTCACGAAAAGCTGGCCCGTCGTAGCTTTGCGTATCCTTGTAGATGTGTCCAGGTGCACCGTCGTCAGTGAATACGAGAGGCGTCGCTTCGGTTGTTGCCACGTCCTCGTTAAATGGGAAAGTCTCTGCTGGAGGTGCAGATGCAGAACCATAATCGGGAATCACGGTAGCTACAATAGTGGGAACTTCAATTGGAAACGTGCTGGCGACAATGGGAACCTGCATTGGAATGGGGTCGTTGTTCTTGAATGTCGCCATCGTAGTATGTAGGCACTAGTATAGGCACGCAGAAAAGGCGGGGGCACAAAAATGAGCTTCAAATTGTTTGCTGAGAGGGGCGATTCGTGCTTATAATAGGCACAGTCGTTGCCTTGGAGATGCCTGTGCGATTACCTTTTGGTCAAGTGACTAGCTAGTTGCATACTTGTTGTACTGTAACTTGTAACGCGTCAACTTGTCAACTCTCATCTCAAAGCAAGAATGAAATCTTTCTCCTGAACCGAAATAGCGAGCTTTTTGGCGCGAGCGCCATTTGAGTCGATGGATTCTTGATTCTATCAGTACGGTAGTCTACTGACAGCTGCCGTATATACTACTTGTACCGGATAGTGAGATAGATATCGTCTACGGTAGTTGCAACGGCGAAGCAAAAGCGAGAGACGTATGCAGCAGTTTCAGATCTATATATTAGAATTTGAGTTAAATTTCCTACTGAATTCGTGTTTAATAACGGTAGGTGTCCGGCTTGTACGGACCATCGACAGGGATGCCAATGTACTCGGACTGTTCGGCAGAAAGAATAGTGAGCTTGGCACCGAGGGCACCAAGGTGGAGACGGGCAACCTTTTCGTCCAAATACTTGGGGAGAACGTAGACCTTTCCGGAGGCGTACTTGCCAGTCTTTCTCTCGTTCCAGAGTTCCAACTGTGCGAGGACCTGGTTGGTGAAGGAGGAGGACATGACGAAAGAAGGGTGACCAGTAGCACATCCCAAGTTGAGAAGACGTCCTTCAGCGAGGACAATGACTCCCTTTCCGCTGGGGAAGACGAACTTGTCGACCTGGGGCTTGATGTTGATGCGCTTGCACGCGGCCATAAGACCGTCCATGTCGATTTCGTTATCGAAGTGACCAATGTTTCCAACAATAGCGTTGTTCTTCATCTTGGACATGCTCTCCTGCATGAGGATTCCCTTGTTACCAGTGGTGGTAATAAAGATATCAGCCTTGTCGACAATATCTTCAAGGGTGCACACGGAGAATCCCTCCATACAGGCCTGAAGGGCGCAGATGGGGTCAATCTCAGTGACGTAAACGACGCAGCCGCATGCACGCATGGCGGCGGCACTTCCCTTACCAACATCACCGTATCCGCAGATAACGGCCTTCTTTCCGGCAAGCATGACATCAGTGGCACGCATGATTCCATCAGGAAGGGAGTGCTTGCATCCGTAAAGGTTGTCGAACTTGGACTTGGTGACGGAGTCGTTCACGTTGATAGCAGTGAAGAGAAGGGATCCGGTCTTCTCCATGGTGTAAAGTCTGTGGACACCGGTGGTAGTCTCCTCAGAGACACCCTCGCAGCGAGAAGCGATCTTGTTCCACTTGTCGGTCTCTCCGCCCTCAAGGAGACGCTTGATGATAGTGAGGACGATCTTGAACTCGGCATTGTCGGTGGAGGTAGGGTCCGGGACAGTTCCGTCCTTGAGGAAAAGGTCTTCAGCCTTCTTTCCCTCGTGGATGAGAAGAGTCATATCACCACCGTCGTCGACGATGAGGTCAGGTCCATGGCCCTTGCCATCATCCTCGGCCCAGGTGAGGGCGTTCAAGGTGCACTCCCAGTATTCCTCGAGGGACTCTCCCTTCCAGGCGAAGACAGCGGCAGACTCGTCACGGGCGATGGCAGCGGCGGCGTGGTCCTGGGTGGAAAAGATGTTGCACGAGCACCAACGCATATCACCACCAAGGTTCTGGAGGGTCTCGATCAAGACGGCAGTCTGGATGGTCATGTGAAGGGATCCAGAGATACGGGCATCCTTTAAAGGCTTGGCAGCTCCAAACTCTTCACGGCACGACATAAGTCCAGGCATCTCGACCTCGGCGAGCTCAATGTCCTTGCGACCATAGTCGGCAAGGGAAATATCGGCAACTAAAAGTCATTGGCAAAGAACAAATGTGAGCGTCGATTTTCAAACGGTTTTGCTGCCATTGCGAGCATTCTCTTTAGTTCAGACAACACCGACCAAGCTCTCCCAGTGCGCGTACCTTTGTAATCTCCGGTAGACATGTTGATAAAGTAGTGTTGATAGTATTAAACAAGAAGGTCGATTGACAATTGTGAGCATGAGGTTTCATCAACGGTCGTTCGCTTTCCCGCCACTAGTCGGCATGAAGTTTGCGTGGACCCTGTACATACGTAGGCCTTGGTACGTTTTGCACGATGGAAAAGATCCAAGACAGCCGTTAAACTGACGTTTGAGGAGTGCACGTTCCTTACCGAGCCCCCCGTTCCCAATCGAGCCCACGAGAGCCGCACGTTCTACAAAAGGTATCTTTTGTCTTTTGGGAACTCTTCGAGGAATCTTGGATTTACGTGAATTTGATCGAAGCACGCACGTGTTGGATGTCTGACTCGTGACATGACTAGTCACTGACCACGAAGCGAGCCGCGCCATCCTTTTTCAAAACGGTCTCGTCTTGTCCAATCTGCCTCACAAAGACGAGAGGTCTTCAACACGAGTAAAGGTCATCATCATACTGTGCGAGTGCGACTGCGACCGTTGCTAGTACACCCTTATCGACCCAAGGAAGAGAGGAATATTACTATGAACAATAGCTCTACTTCCCAGTCCAGCGGAGTAAGGCGCGGTCGTCGTCTGCTTCATGGCCTCCTCTGCACCCTTTTCGCAGCGTCCACGGTGGTCACTGCCTTTACCCCGGACGCGTCCAATAACAACAAGCAAACGTCTCCCTTCATTGACGCCGAGATATTTACTCCTCGCAACACTGCTCAGTCAAGAACCACAGTAGCTCGCGAATCGGCCGTTCTAGTGGAATGGGAACGCATGTCGGAACTCGAACGTCGCCTTGAAGACGGTGTCAATTACGAGCACTTTTCGTCCAGTAGTGATTCCAACTTGGCGGCGGGACGCAAACGTGCATCGACACAACGGAAAAATTCGGCGTCTGCCGGTGGAACGGGGCGTGGTGTTTTTTGTGGGTATCGATCTACTCAGGAAGAACACGATCGTCTCAAAAGTGCCGATCCGAACAAAAAGGCTTGATTGCGTCTACGGTAAGCTTTGCTTTCTTGCTGGCGATACTTTCATTTCGACAATTGATGGTGGGTTGTCGGTACCAGATTGGGGGGCGACGAAAGCTGCATTATTCATTATTTCATTGGTGTGTAACCCGACAAGCTAAGTATGGAATGGGATGCAAAACAATAGCAACGCTTTTCCATTGCACAACGTTGGCGCACAATACGTATCACAGCTATAGCTAACCTGGTGTATGTAGTACATAGTTACCGTTCTGCTTCTATGGATTCTCGTTTTCGGTTTTCACCTGGTCTCTTAGGATACGGCGCAAGATCTTTCCGCTGGCAGACTTGGGAATCGAATCTGTAAAGACGACACCCCCATCGAGTCTCTTGTACGGAGCTACCCGTTCCTTGACCCATTCGTAAATGTCGATTTCATTTACCCCACGTGAATCTTCCGTGTCGTTGAGCACGACGTACGCTCTAGGCAGTTCCCCTGAGTCTTCGTCGTTTACCTGGATAACTGCAGCGTCACTGATTGCATCGTGCGTCAACAGCAACGCTTCAAGTTCCGCCGGCGCAACTTGAAAGCCGCGAACCTTGATTAGCTCCTTCACTCGGTCCGTAATAAACAAGAATCCATCTTCGTCGTATTGCGCAACGTCGCCAGTGCGCAACCAGCCAGACTGACTAAGACATTCGGCCGTCTTTTCTTCTTCATTCAAGTAACCCATCATTACCTGAGGGCCCTTGATCAAGAGCTCTCCTGGCTCGTTCGGTCCAAGACTGTTCCCATGTACATCAATGATCTTAGCAAAGGTGGAAGACACCACGGGTCCAATGCTCCCTGGCTTAATATGAAAGTCCGATGTAAAAGTCCCGGCCGGTGAGAGTTCCGACATGCCCCATAGTTGTTTGACACCGCTTCCGATCCGCTTCTTTACAATCTCTTCAGTTACTGAACTCAATGGAGCAGCCGCACTCGAGATCATTTGCAGGGAAGATAGGTCGATACTGTCGACCAAGTGACTCTTTTGCAAGCCAAGTAGGATGGGAGGTACCAAATGAGCTCGCTCGGGTCGGTGCTTTTGCACTAGCTTGCAGAAGTCTTCCAAATCAAAGCGTTTGGACATGGTGATAAGCTGCTGGCCCTTCCAGGCCGAATATAGCAATGACACGGTAAAGGCGTAAATGTGAAAGAACGGAAGAGGAGAGATGAGCTTGTGATGCGAGGGAAAAGCGATTCCTTCCGCTTCCTCAATTTGCAGCAAATTGGCCAAAACGTTGTTATGACTGAGGCATACGCCCTTCGGTAGACCAGTTGTTCCGGAAGAGTATGGTATAAGGAACGGGTGAGAGGCGGTATTCTTGTGAACGATGGCGACTGTTTCATTCAATCCTCCTTCACGACGCTTTAGAGTGTCCAAGTCAATCGTTCCTCCAGGGATGGCTTCGCCATCGTCAGTAATCACGACAACGTGCTTGACGTATTTACTCCGTCTGGCTGCGTCCAGGCCAACATCCAACTTGCTAGTGTGCACAAATAGAACCGAGCTCTGACTTAGATCCAACACCCGTTCGAGCTCGTCGGCAGTGTAGAGAGGGTTGATGGGTGTCATCTTGGCTCCGGAGAGTGAGACCGCCAACGCCACTGGCAGATAGTCGACATGATTGGGACAGTACATTGCCAAAGTACTGTTTTCACAAACACCCATATCTTTGATTAACGCGGCTGCGATTCCACTTGTGTTCTTATAATGGTCAGCAAAAGTTCTCTGCAGACCTGTTGAACCGTCCAAAATGGCGATCTTGTCACTGAGGTATCCACCGTGCGGCTTCCAGTTGGTCGTAATGAACTCATACAGAGGCGGATACGGCCCTTCTGGAATAGGTGGGAAAGGACTGTAATATACAGTTAATTGCACGGACGCATGGATGCTCGACAACACTGCTACTCTCCCGCAAACTACTCACTCACCTGGAGAGAATGTGTTTGCCACATCGATCGGCCCACTCCGAAGCCCCTGGTTCAGATACCGACGAGAAAGCTCTAGAATGACAACCATACTTTCTTGTCGGCCTCAACACTGTTCGAAGATAGGACATTGCTTCTTTTTCTTTTGTTGTTCCGATCTGTACCGGTACAATTGATTGACTTGCCGAAACACTTGACATCCGTGCGTCTTCTATCCCCTGTGAGAGAGCTTTCTGCAAAAGTATCACTGGTATCCACTGACCCAGCTCGCTTCACTCCGGTACCCAACCATCAGTTGGATATTCTGAAGCGTCTCACGCTCACGGGTATCGAGATCAAGACGTCTGACCAGTTGTCGAGCCAACCAGCTCCTGATCTCATTATTGTCGGGGTAATTGGTAATTGGCTACAGTTTGAAAGACTCACCGCGAACCACGGCTGCGACTCTTATTCAATGGGCAAATGCAAGCAATGCACCTGTGTTGAGCATTGACGGTAAGTCGGAGATTGGAAACACCAATCGCGTGCTGTAGCCTGCAGTAGCTAGCTATACTACTAGTACCTACAATCTCACTCTCTTCAACGAATTCGTATCAGCTCCATCCGGTGTAGATACAACCAGTGGTACTGTCTTTGATCCAGCCATCAAAGCCGTGGCTACCTTGACGCTAGCTCTACCAAAAGAGGGTCTTTGAGCTGCCGGTATCGAGGCGCAGGTTGGAGAGATGTATCTCGCCGATATCAGTGTTCCTCCAGAGCTCTACGCAAAAAGTCCCCTCAACTTGATGGTTGATCACATTTTCACCAGAGATGACATTGTGCAACTGAGATGACAAAAGTATCTACTGCAATAATGGATATTTTGCAGGTGGCTGGTGTATCATAGTGTTTGCTTGCGCAGCTTTCACGACTTCGTTTCTAAAAGAACCACCACTTATACTACTTACTGTGTTGACACAGTAAGTAGTGTCATAACTTGCAAACTGTAGTAGATATACTACTATGGACCTTGACCTTTGACCTTGACCGGTCTTTGGAAACAACGTTTCTAGGGGTGGGTCAGGTTTCAGGCAATTTAAGCTACACCAATTCTCGTTTCAAGACAGTGCCACTCGACTCGCTTGTAGGGGCTATCTCATAGTAAAGCTGGGTTGAGTCGTTGTGCTAGTGTACTGTAGCATTTTAGCGTCGGCGTAGTTTGGATTCTACACTTCTGTACGCATCCCACGACCTATGAATCTACAGTATGTACGATATTGCTACACTGTACATATGCAGTATGTATGATGAATCACTTTCTGTTCCCTTCAGGCCGACCGAGCCGATGGCGATCGATCGACTTGCATTTTTTGGGCCGTGTGCTTGACATTCACAAAACGACTGCTCTGGTGACACAATATTCTTAAAACGGACGACGACCATGAGCCAGCAGCAGCGCCGCATGTTCCGCGGTCGGGGCGGAGCCACCGACCGTCAACTTCCTAAGCACAGCGCTCGACGGAGAAAGCAAGTTAAGGACGATAGCGATCAAGTCAGAGTCAAATACGATACTCCGGCACCAAACGCGCTTCAACACGTCGACCTTCAACAAGTAGTTCCATCGGATGAGCTCGATGATGCTAACATGCTAGACAACGCCAGTATGAATGACGGAGAAACGATGAAAGAGAACTCCGGCGATCAATTACAAGATACTATTGCGGATCCAGCTAAACAGGAAGCTCAGCACTTGCTCCGCCGTATTCGAAACGTGCGCGAATCTATGCAACTCTCTGACAGTGCGGCGAATCTCTCTGTCTACCAAAACAATGTGCTTCACGCAGTCACCAACTGTATTGTTGAATGGCGTGCCATTCTTCGATTCCATGCCAACGACAGTGCTATAGAGGATTCGGCTCAGGTGGGTCTGCAAGTATTTGAAATGCTACAACAGGCTCTGCAGTGTGGGCCCCTGGCGGGCGGCAAGCCCGGATATTTCAAGCGTTGTGGAGCAGACGTAGCGCGGATCGTACTCGCGTTTCTACAGGAGAATGTAGGCGACACTGACGACGCTCTGTATCTGCATCAATCAGAGAAGCAGGCTAATACGGTCCAGAAATGGAAAGTGGCTGCCGCCAAGGCTATCGAAGCCGACAAACCTCCGTCCAAGTCGGTTCTGAAAAAGCAAGGCAAGGCTACCAAGAAAAAGAAGGGCTAGAAGTCAATCTAGCATCATTGTTGATATTTTTACAGCAGATTGGCGTGTTGAACCTCGTCTCGACTTGTTCTGGTGGCTCGTCCAAACAAACGCCAGCGTCGAATGTTATCTTGCACCATGTCATTCATGCGTTCAATTTCCCGCTGTAAGCACTGGACGGCACCAGTAGTGAGAAAAATTACGGGGTCGGCAGCCAAGGCCGGGTCAAGCACTTCGCCGGCGGGAAATGGATGTTGGTTCAAGAGACGGTCGCGGGCCTTTTCCAATGTGTCTCGCCGGTGCGCCAGCTCTTCGGCTGGTAACCACCGGTCTCCGACAAAACGCTTGGACAAGAGTGGGTAGCCTTCAAAAATATCGTCACCTTCTGCGACTTCCAAGTTTAATTCTCTCACTGCTGTCGTCCATAAGATACTAGAGACTTCTGGATCGAGCTTTCGTTCCACATTAACCAGAGTAGTTTCCATAGGAATACTGGGCTGTGCATCAATTGCCATGTGTCGGATAATGTAGTTAGCAGTCGTCTTTGGGACCTGCGTAACACCGATAGACGCACCTTTGTTGCGACCATCATCGCCGGAAATGTCCTCATTGTCGTGCAGCAGAGAAATTATCTCGCCGGATCGACCGACAGCTAGAGCGGCCGTCGGTCCGGAGGCTAATTTGACGTAGACACGAAAGTCACCTGCATAGCGCTCCACACGTACACCGGCTCTCTTTCTCACGTTGTTGTGATTAGCGTCCCAAGCAGGAAGGTCCACGGGGTTGGAAGGCAAGACAAAGACACGCTGTGGATCCAATCCATTCAAAAATCTTCGGATTTGCTCGGGAGTGCTTCCGACGGGAAGGCCATGCAAACGAACCAAGGTGGAGCGAGTTTCGCGACTACAGACAGGCAAGTGGTGGACGCTTGGTATCCATCTATCGACGTCCTTGTCAGCGACAGGCCGTGCTGCCACGAAGGCTCGTCTCCGCTTCTTTTGACTGGTGGCAGCGGTTGCTTCGCCAGCTCGTTTGTTCGGCTTGTTTGGCACTTGAAATTGGATACCCTTGTGAGCGGTACCCTTCTCTGGAGGATCTACAGCGAGACGTACAATCTCTGGTCTCTTGTCGCGTTCTTCCTGAAGCCGTGCCCGAGCCTTGCGGCCTAGATCCTTGACATCTTCGGGGAGGTCGCCGCCTCCGCTACCAGCAGTCGTAATGTGGAGTTGCTCAACGGTCGGGACCGACGTCGCCTCTTTGTGGTATGATTTGTTGTCACTAGACTTCACCATCTTCTTGTTTGACTATTCCTCGCTTCGCTCTACGCGCATGCTTCAAGAGACTGTTTCATGTGACGGGTGGTGCCATGGTGGCTTTTCTCGATCGTTTCTCGCTTTTCGCATTCAGCGTGTCACGTGTCACACGGCCCAAATCCCTAATCTTAAAAAACTAGACAGATGCAACCGGAGTAAACCAGGGTAGTTGTTGTCGATCTCTTTCTTCTATCTAGTCGACGACAAATCTATTCTTAATTTAGAATACCAAGATACAGAGATAGAAACAGAGAGCTCTAACCATCAATTATGCATGTCTAGATGCCGAGAGGCTGCTTGTGCTTTTTCTCTGACAAGCGCTTCTTTCCACTAAACTTGCCCTTCTTATGCTTTTCTTTCCAAGCGGTTCTTCCGGATGTACTCTGCCCAGTGCCGTCCTTCGTATTCGCAAACACCTTTTTCTCAGCAGCAACGGTCTTTTGCTTCTTGCCAGTACCACCACCTTCGCCGTCATCCATGAACTCGGCAAAGGGGTCATCTTCGCCTTCTTTCACGCCGTCCAGATTGACAACACCGTCAAACGACTGCAAAGGGTCATTATCGGACCTTCTTGCTCCATCAGTACCTCTCTTGTTACGATTCTTCTTTCGTTTGCGAGTCATATTCGCCACCTGCATGCCTCGAGGCAACAAGTACTTTGGAACGTGCTTGAGATGATCCTGCACCTTGGCCACGTGTGTGGCGACCCGATCGTGTCGAAGTAACTGCAAATCGGCTGGGTTCTCTTCAAAGTGACTTTGCAATCGCTCTGAGTTCAAGATCTCCGCTCGCAACTCGGCGGCTCTTGCTTCCTTGACGCCAATCTTTGTCACGGCACGTGAGACATCTTCAACGCGATACCGAAAGCCTTCAATCTCTTGCAGATCAAAATCCAGAGGCGTCGGCTGTGCCTGCTCTTGGACAGCACTGACATTTTCGGGATCACCATTAGTTGGTGCTGCTTGAAGGTTGTCTGTTGAGGCACCAACCAGCGGAATTGTGGGCTGATCCTCCTGGATTGCAAAGAGAGTGTCATTTTGGGCAGCAGTCTCTGTCTCGACCAAACTCAACGCGACACCCTTGGCTCCACCACGAGCCGTTCGTCCAATACGATGCGCATACGAGCGAGGGTTCGGTGGAAAGTCAACGTTGACCACAAAGGAAACGTTGCGGAAATCGAGACCACGAGATACTCCGTACTCGGAATCCCTCTTGCGGATTCTCTTTGCTTTTTCCTCGTCATAGTCCTTGTCATCCTTGTTGGTACCGGTAGCATTACCAGCATCGGTGCTCGCGTCAGTCGCAATCAAGTAGTCAAAACTGCCGATATTGAATTGCTCGATAATGTTGAGACGGCTCCGGAAGGGAAGCTCCGCATTGAGAACAGCCGAGCGGATATGAAACTGTTCTAGAAAGAGCTTGAGTCGGTACCCTGCGTCAGTCGAGTTGACAAAGAAGAGACCCTTTCCTTTGAGCAAACCGAGCTTCAAAAAGACGTAGATAACAAGATTCTTGTCTTTCTTGGGCAGTGACACGTAAAACTGCTTGAGTTGTCCCTTGCTCTGCTGGTTCTCCTCTTGTTCGAGTTTCAAAACGACTGGCGAATGCAAGACGATCTTCTTGAGTGAGTCCAGCTCTGGCGATAGAGTTGCCGACATGAGAAATCCTTGGCAAATCTTTGGGATGGACTTGACAATCTCGGCAATATCGTTCGAGTATCCAAAGGAGAGAACCAAGTCGGCCTCGTCAACTACCAGCGTTTCGACCGAAGCCTTGAGATCCAACGCGCCGTTTCGAATGTGAGTCAAGAGACCAGCCGGAGTGGCTACAAGAACGTCAGGCTTGTCACGAAGCATGGCTTCCTGTCGATCAAGCTCCTCGCGAGCCTTTTCACTTCGTCCCCGCCCGACGGACAAGACAGCGACCGAAATCACATCGTCACAGTAGTAGACTAGTTTCTGGAGTGTTTGATGAACCTGAGTACACAGTTCTCTGGTTGGAACCAAGACTACAGCTCCTACACCAGCCTTTCTCTTAGCGTCACTTCGTTGCAGCAGTTTCTGCAACAGAGGGAGGCTGTACGCCAAAGTTTTCCCGCTTCCCGTACGGGCTCGAACCAACAGATCGCGACCGGAAGAAATGGCCAGGGGAAGGCACTTGGCTTGTACAAGAGTGGGTCTAACGTGCCCCAGTCGGCTGACGGCTTTTCTTAGTCTCACGTCCAGACCCGTGGCGTCTGCGAGGGACGCAAACGTTGCCGTGGGATCCAAGATCGTCATGGTCCAGGTCTAATTGTTGATAATGTTATAGTCGGTTGTCGTTGGCAGTTTTTGTTCTTTGAAAAAAGGGTGGAGGTCAGGTGCTCTTGTCGCGACTGGTCTGGCCGTGGGTAGGTTATCTAAGTAAAATATGTTTGTCTAAATACGAAGCGAAATATTTTCCGTTGAAGGTAAGTCAACCTCCATGATTGATTACTGTATAAAATCCAGAGCTCTCGAAATAATCCGCCCGGTGGCACTCTTATTTGGAGGAAGCATCGAACGAATGCTCTAGACTGCTCTGCGGCCGCAAAACACACGCCAGGCACCGCACAGCAGCATCCAAAGAGCAAGGATCCGTGCCAGACTACACTCTCTTGGCACGAGATCGTGGAAACCATTCCTTTGGTTCAGTAATCCTGCTGTGGACTGTACTGACGAAACTCTGGATAGTTGTTAGGTTGCATTTGCACTGCCATGAGGGAATCCTCGGATCGATCCGATGTTTCTCGTTCGGCGCGGGCTGTGGCGCCGGGCTCCGCACGTAGAAATACTACCGATAATGTCGAAGGACGCCCGAGCCCGAGAGCGCCTTCTGTCGAACAAGAGTTGATGATGAGTAGCAACCATGACAGTTTCTCGGAAGAACGCTTCCTCTCGCCCACTTCACTACACACAGGCTCTTCTTGGGAATCGCAGAGTTTTGATAGTGAAGAGCCAAACAGATCCAGTAGTCGACCCTCTTCTCGCACCAGTCTTCGCGACCGTCGCAAGCAGTTTGATACGACAACACCGACACTGATAGACGAAGAAGATGAGGAAGAGATTGATGAAGATGAAGAGATGCGTTCCTTGGAACATGCCCGGCTACATGGCTATGGACCCAAAGATGACTCTTCCATTCGTCTTACTCCCGGCGCCTCCATGTATAAATCTAGCTTCGAGCAAGACATGGGGCAATCCATGCGAAGGACTCCAGGTGCAAGTGCCATGCAGCAGTCGCAGACGGCGGTGCAGAATGAGCAGTCTCCACCATCGCAGCAACAGCCGCCGCAAAGCACCAAAGCAGAAGCAGCAGTGGGGCTGGGGTTCGGCTTGACGCTTTCCACACCTGTCGGTGCTGAAGAACAAGCTAAAAGGGAAAAGACAAGGATATGGGAATCCTTCTCATCACATTCGGCGACTCCCTCACCGCAACCAAGGGCAGGACGACCGGAAGAAGTGGACGCACCAAGTCGGCCTCCTCTGGCTCCTGCCATTAGTGCGACAACTGCTGTAGTTGGCAGTAGTAGCAGTCACCCACAAGAAGCGCGGGGTCCGTTTTCGTTTACACCGTGGGCAAAGAGTCCAACGAGTAGTAGTGCTTCCAACCAAGAAGTGCGACCAGGGGCCTTCTCTCCAAACATTTTGCGACTAACTGAAGACATTGGCAATCTGTTACAAGAAGACGAAGACGACGATTATACATTCGAGATACCGAGTGTATTTCGTGGGGACGGGGAGGACTTGTCAGAGTTTGGAGGGGACTGGATGGGCTCGTATGTTTTCGACACGGAGTCCATGGGACAACGCCAAGGGAGACCGGGCGTTGTAAGACCGGGGACCGTGGGGAAAAAGGAATCACGCAGAGACCGTCGAAACCAGGTGCAACAAGGCTTTCTTCCGAATGCGCAGCAGCCCAAGCCGCGACGCAGTGGGAACGAAGTGTTTGAATTCGGAAAGACTCGGGATGAAAGGGCGTCACCACAGCTCTTGAACTTTGGCGGTGCTTTTGCTCCACCAGCAAAAGACAACATGGGGACAGTAATGCGGCCATTAGCGTCGTCGGGGTTTTCGTTTGGGGCTGCGAGTCAAGCGCAAGGGGCATTTACCTTTGGTGCTACAGGGGTGGGGTCTGAAGGGGAACATACGCAGTCGTTTGACACTTATCAGTCGGGTCAGACACAAGGGGCGCAGATGGATCCGTACTTTCAGCAACAAAATAGATACTCTTCGCCGAGTCCAATCTACGGGATGTACGGCGTCGAATCACAGGCGGCCCAACAGTCAGAGATGCAGGCAACGGCACGTGAATTCGTCCCAATGGCGACACGAAGTGCAGCATCTCCTGTTGCAGCTTCTCCAAGTACAGCGTCGCCGTACCCTGGTCAACCACGACCGCAGACAGCGCCGCCACTGCCATACGAAAGCCCAGTCGAACAAGCTGGAGGCTGGCAGTCGGCGTCGTCGTTTGGGTATGGAGGCAGTTACGGGTTTGGCATGCAAGCACAACAGGAAGCAGGGGCTACGCATCGTGGTGGTATGTCGCCATCTCCACAATTTCCTGCATGGCAGCAAGGGGATCCTAATCCCGCATATGGTGGTCTTGTACAGAGTCACGTGGAACGTGTCCATCCGCCATTCGTGGCACCAGGGGTACAGCAAGGGGCACCAGGATCCGATGTATCCCGGTCTGATCCACAGCGTTCCAAGAAAGAAGGAACAAAACGAGGGAAAAGGGGAAAAAAGAAGAACCAAAAGGCCGATTCGTCCACGACCGGAAAGAAGGCGGCCGCTCCCACCAAGAAAAAGAAAGACCCATTGCGACCAGGCTCGACAACACAGAGCCAAGATGAAACGTTGGTTTCTGCTCTGGATGACCCAGGCGACATCAAGAGGGCAGAGCTTGTCGAGAGCCCGTCAACCAGGGTCGCCTTCAAAGACTTCTATCGTACCTTGCGCTCAGAGGAGCGCTTTTCGTTTCAAAAAGCCGAAGAGTTTGCTTTGCAGGCCTTAGATGATGGTTCTTTGCCGGGGTCGGTTCATTGGCGAGTGTACCTTGAACTTGCGGACTTAGCGAAGCGATCTAACTGTTACGTTGAGGCAAGGCGTCTATACCAGAAGGTCTGTCAGCTGCAGCCGTACGCTAGCCAAGGGTGGCTGGAATACAGCAAGTTGGAAGAAGAGTGCGGTCATGTCAATAGAGTTACGAATATTCTGTTGGCCGGTTTGGAGTACTGTGAATTCAGCGAGAATCTTTTGACGCGCGCTGTGAAGCACCAGGAGAAAATGGGAAACCTCGCCCGTGCTCGTGAGCTTCTTGCAAGGTTAAAGCACGTTAGCATCGACAAAGTATGGCGAACGGTTCTCGAAGGAGCGTTGCTTGAAGCTCGGGCAGGGAACCATCCGATGGCCCGCCGTGTTCTCAAATATTTGATGCATCACGTCCCGTGGTACGGACCCCTCTACCTTGAGGCGTATCGTCTGGAGCGAGACCAAGGGAACCCAACAGACGCCTTTGCAGTTGTTGAACGAGGTTTGACAGCTATACCTCGTTACGGACCGTTGTGGTTTGGGGCTTTTCGGCTTTGCGAAGAAATAGACATGTCGAGGAAGAACTACGAGTTGCCAAATACAATGCGAATGATTGAGCGGGCAACAGTCGGTATCAGCAAGGAGCTTGTTTGGAAGGTCCATCTTGAGGCTGCGCAGATGCTAGAGCGTGCCGCACTCGAGCTGCTTGGCGAATCTAGTCCTACGTTGGATATTCTCTTGGTTCCTGCAAGGAGAAGAATCTCCATGACCATCCTTACCTGTCCGAATAACCTCCGATGGAAAGTGTGGCTTGCTGCTGCACGTATGGAGCTTGGAATTGGCAATATCGAGAGAGCTCGCTCACTTTTTATCAGAGCGCACCGCGTGGTTCCTGAAAAGGGGAGGTCGGCAACGTTGCTAGAGTGCGCCCGTCTGGAAGAGTTCAATGGCGAATCTGACCTAGCCCGTGCCATCTTGTGCAAAGGACGAGTTGAGTATAGTCATGATTGGAAAGTGCTTTTAGAGGCCGTACTTCTTGAGATTCGATGTGGCAATTTCAAGAGGGCGATGGAAATCAACTCGGCTGCGCTAGAGCTTCATCAAGGAACGGGTCGTCTCTGGTCTACGTTGGTTCAACTCAGCCAAATTACTGGAGGAGACGCAGCTCAGAACGCGGCACTGGTACAAGCATTAAACGCCGTCCCCAAGAGTGGAGAAGTTTGGTGCGAAGGTGGTCGCGTCCACTTGAATCCTTTCTCTGATACGTTTGACCCAGAGAGAGCCCGCCGTCACCTTTCGTTTGCGACGAGATTCACGCCGCAGTATGGTGACAGCTTTATCGAAACGCTCCGCTTGGAAATTGTGGACCAGTGGTTGCTGCCGATTGCTTCTTACATTTGGACTAAAACAAAAACAAGCTTCTCGCCATCGACAAGTGTCGAAGAGGAGAACCCCCTTACTAAGTTCATAACGGATATCTCACTGGCTGTCTCTGTCGCCTCTCAGATGGGTTCCGATGGTTCTGACGGCGCTCTTCGGATCACGCACCGAAATATTGTTCCGAATGTGCGCAAACGCTTACAGCCGGAGACCTTTCGACAGACCATTGATCTGACCCATTTACGGCTTGCCTGTGCGAATGCCGACCCAAACTACGGGTCGCTGTGGTTCCATTGCAGACGTGTACCTACCGACACACCTAGACGAGTTATCGAAGACGCAGCTGAGGATGTTGCCGAGGAGTTGCAAAAGTACGCCCGCGTTTACCTTGCCGCAATGATTCGTCGCATGGCTGTATTATCAACCATGGACGCGGAGCCCGAGCTCGCTGATCCCAAGTATGCGGAATGGGAACGGCGCGTAGACGAGCGTCTCCGAGCTGCACCTTCACTCAAGGAGATATTTAATCCGATGGACCCTACAACGGGGTTGGTTCTTTTGCAGAGCACAATGGAAGGGAAGGATTTCGTCACTGGACTCACCGATCTGAACAAGCATAGACCGACTGGAGATATGTCACTTTCAGACCGAAGAAAGGCTCTGTTTGGGACAGATGCACTCTTTCCGTGACCTCCCTTTCTATCAATCGCAAAGACTCTGATTCTTTTGGCAAGGATCACAATCTTGCGATTTAAAAAATACTTCTAACACGCACGATAACTATTATAACGAATCATAACAATAGACATTCAAGAACAGCAAGTCTACTAGCATAGTTACGATCGCTATAAAAAGTATTTGTGTTTTAGTGGCTAATGAACTGAATATGATAGTTTGAGGGGCGACAGCGGCAGCATCGAACCACTCCCTTGTAGACTAGTAGTCGCTTCGATCTCGTCTCGCTCTGCCTTGTCTCGTTAGATGCACCATATGCCTAAGCTATCATAATCTATTGATGTAAAAGGTTTTATCTAGCTAGTGATGACCTACTAAAAGTAGCTAAGCAGCATGGTACCGGTAGCTGGCTTCACCAGAGTCCTCCGCCTAGGAACGAGCAGCGGACGGACGAATACATATTGGAAGGATCAATGAAGCGAAACTCCTCTTGCTGGCTTGGATCATACTATCTTCTACTATAAGTTGAACTTAAAACGGAATCTTGTAAAAGCTGGATCGGAAGAGCGAAGAAGGTTGAAGATTCCGACGGCATAAACAGACTTCACCACGACCACCGGACAGACACGAAGAACAACGCCAACATCGCTTCGACGAGCGTCAAGTTCCAGAAGCACAAGACGCTACAGAGGAGTGAGGATAAGGCCTCATCAGAGAGAAAGCACGTACGTGATCAAGCAAGAAGCTCTCATCGTGACCAAGACGCCCGTGCCGATGCAAAACGCCAAGATGATCCGACAACAAAGAACAAATATATCATTACGACCGTGTCGCTGTGAGATTACACTGGCAATCGCTCTCTTTGTACTTGCAAGGTCGTCGTCCTTGATGCATCGGTCGACACATCGACGCCTTACCCTACCGGGCCTACTGGGGAAGACATGCCATAATATGGTTCTTTCACCTCTTCCCAGACCTTATGATACCCCAACGACGCTCCCACAATCCAGAGACTCTGCCGAGAACGATGAGAGTAATAACCGAAAGAGAGACGAACAAAGACGAGTCAAGAGAAAATACAAGAGAAAGAGTATACCCGAGACAGAAAGGCAGCAAAAAAACTTGCGTCAAGAACGGCAGGCCGAGTATGAGCAAATCATGTCGAGTGATGGTTCGACGAATATCTGGAGTTTCGAAGGCCTCTTTCCGGATCCAGTGTGGGACGATGCGACCGTCGAACGAGATTTGTACGCCGTCAGGAGACAAGACGGAAAGACTACCAAGCAGAGAGAAGCTCCTGCTACAGCCTCTGCTGGTGATATCGTCGACGATAAACAACTCTCCAAAAATAAGATGCGAAGTTCGTTTTATGGTGGAAACTCCATGTTACGGGTATGGAGAGACCCAAAGCTAAATCCTGCCCCAGATCTGCAAAACGGCGAGATGAGATCTAACAACGCCAACAAGACAGGAACAGAGCAGCAAGATTCTGTCGTGTCGGACTTTTTGGCTTGCACCGGTGATAATGCCAGCAAGAATGAGACTTCCAGAGTGATTGACCGCGATCTGACCCGCATGGTCGAAGATCGCATGTACGGGTATCGTCGCACCCAATCGGGGGACTTTAAGTACGAAACTTCACTCCTGGGTGAAGGCGCCGTTCAGTTTCGAGAAGGAATTCGACTAGGAAACCCGTTGGGTGTAAATGCGGACCGACTTACTTATCTCGCCAAGAAGGAATTGCAACACGGACGAGTCGACGAAGCTCGAGAGTTGTACCAACAAGCAATCGATATCGACCCCCGAGATGGGAGAGGATACCTGGGGTTAAGCCAATGTGCAAAACGGAGACGAGACTTTACGTTGGCACGAGATTATCTCAGGCTGGGTATTGCCAATTCTATATCGGTTGTCAAGAGCCCTAGGAGTCCGGACCGTGGCGCCAACCCTTTCTTGCTGCAAGCACTGGGTGTTTTGGAGGAGAAGGTGGGCCGCCTTACCGAAGCAGAAGCACTTTATATCGCAGCTGCCAAGTCGCGGCCGTCGCACGCTGCAGCGTGGGTGGCGCTGGCACAATTGCGGACCCAAAAGCTGGGACAGAATGCAAACGCTGGTCGAATTTGCTTTCAGACGGCCGAACGAGAGTTGAGTAGGGAAGATCTGCGACCTTCGTCGCACGTATATACCGCATGGGCGTCTCTCGAGTACAACAAGGCTGGCGACACCCGCTGGGCACGAGAGTTATTCAACAAGGCGCTGGAGATTGATCCCAAATGTTCCGCTGCCTGGCTCCAGCTTGGAGTAATGGAAGGAAAGTGCGAAAATTGGGAGGAGGCACAGAATTGCTTTGCTTCAGTTCTCAAGTTTGACCAGCGTAATTCCCGCGTTTTGCAAGCATATGCGTTGATGGAAACCAAGCGGCCTGAAGGGGACAGCCGCAAGGCTATTGAACTTTTTGAACGCGCCTTGAAAGCCAACCCTCGGGACGCGGGAGTGCTGCAGCCGTACGCACTCTATGTGGCGGAACTTGGAGACCACACGTCTGCGCGACAGTTGCTACGTCGGGCCACTCGGGTCGATAAAAGACACGCACCGGTGTGGCAAGCGTGGGGAGTCTTGGAGACGCGGCACGGAAAACCAGAGGATGCCCGTACTATTTTTCAGCAAGGCATTTGGGCCTGTGCTCAGCAAACGGGTGGCCAGTCCGGTGGCTACCGTTGCGCTCGACTCTGGCAAGCCTGGGGTGTTTTGGAGGCACGCGAGGGCGACCATGCAGCGGCTCGACGGTGCTTCAGTCGTGCTTTGGATGCAGATAGTCGCAATGTTCCAGCTGTTACAGCCTGGGCGGTCATGGAGGAGGATCTGCACAATCTTTGGGATGCCCGCTCCATTTTTGAACGTGCACTCCGGCAATTTTCTGCAGGTAGCCACGAAAAGACGGCCATTTGGCGCGCTTACGAGGTAATGGAGCAGAGACTTGATAACGTGGAATTGGCCCAAGGAGTGTTTCGACGATCGATGCGAGAAGCTATTTCGATGAAGGATGAATTTCTGGTGGACGACAAGGTTGTGACTGAGAAACTAGGTGTGGTTCCAGATATGGACGAGGTTTTGAAGCGGAGTGGCGAGGTTGAGGTCGTCCGGTGGGAAGGAAGCCGTATGGGTGGTGAAGTTTGGCTGAATGACAGAGCTATCGAAGGCAAGGTGCCTAACATGAAAAAACGCAACCAAAGGAAAGACAAAAAGTCATAGGTAGAGATCGTGGTACTGGTACCAAAGCTACAACATAACATAGAATCCATGTGAAATATGACGCGATTGTAGCTATTTCGATGAAAAGGTAGAGGGGCCTTGAGGAGGCTTTATCACGACCCTGCCTTTGGAAGAGTAAGATGGTCCTGGAATAGCATGATAGTCTTAATTATCGCCCGTTCAACTTGGATACCAGGTTGACCGCTGGTATGGACGGGCGGCCGCATGACAAAAGGATAGAGGTGTTGTTGTGTGGTTGCTCTTGCAGCTTGCAGACGAGCTAGTCTAGCCTTTTCCATTCACGTTGTGATTCACAGAGAAACAGAACTCGAAAACCGAAACGAGAAAAGCATTCATCTCCAAAATGGACAATGATCAAAGCTCGTCGCATCACTTGTAGCCTTTTACAGTCTAATTAAAGCCATGGCACCCATGCCCAGAGTATTCAGTCCGTATCCTCCCGAGGCTGGTCCAGGATCAGCCTTCGCAGGAACAAACTTGGGAAAGAAACGTAGCCGACGTCGCAAGGTGCGCTCCAAGTCTCCACTACTGCAGCAGTCGGACCAGAATGACGGAGAACTGGCGGAGAAGAATCCCTTGCCGCAGCAGCATCAGCATCAGCAGTTTATCGGTCAAGATCTACTGGACTGGCATGATGAGAGCGCCCCAACTGGAAACATTGTCTCGTCGTCCAAGTCCTCGTCCCGTGACAAAAAGGCCGTGTCGTTCGAAAACAACAACGGTGATGAGTCCTCTTCCGCACCACTCACGATCGATACGAACATCAACAACAACTACAATGGTACCTACAAGTCTCGACGTGCTCTTGCTGTTGACACGCGCTTTCTCGCCACGGCGCAAGCCACTATTACGGCCGAGCGTGTCGTGCACGATTGCAATGCTCTGGTGCGTTCGTTGATTTCGCGCGGTGTGGCACCGTGCTGGATGGCGTCCACGGCGGGGTCGTCGTCGGCGTCTGCTGCTGTCAGCAGCAGCCACAAGGCAAGCGCTGGGAACAAAAAGATCAAATCGCTGCTGCGAGTGCAAGCGTCGCAGATGGGAGCCTCGAGTATGGAAAAGTACCTGGACGGGCGCAAGTCGTTTGCCATTGCCAGCATTGACGTGGAAGCTTGCAACGAGAATAATATTGGAGACGGCAAAGCGGCTGCTACTGTGCATCTAGCCAAGGAGCTACTGGCACTGAACTCTTGGAAGGTTCTGGGGACCATGGGTACGTCGTAGGTCGTTGTTGGAGACTGCTATTCATTGTTTACGTGTGTACTGACCGCTTTCTTTGCTCTTCGTTTATTCTCTGCTGTCGCATTTCAGTCAACACGATTGTTGCCGAGGACGATAAGGCTGGGTCGTCCGCCAAGCTGGCGCCTTTGGACATTACAATCTTGACCAACGACGTGTCACTCTTTTGTGATCCCGACGACCAGTCGCACACGGCTGGGGTTGATCGTTTCTGGAAGAAGGTGGCTCCTTTTTTTCAAGATTCCAAGGTGGGCAAGATTCAGATTGTAATGGCCAAGACGGGGACCGTGGCCTCAATGACGAATCCTTCTCAAAAGGAATCCAAGGAAAGCCAGCAAGACACTGCTAATGATGACGATATCATGGACGTGTCAACGGAAGATGCTGCATTGATTCGCAACCATGAATCAGCCGTCTCGAAATGCATTCGTGCCATTATCACTCGATTGCAGATGCGGTCCCAAGCCGACTTTAAAAAGAATCGCAGTCACATTGACGCAGGCGAAACACCCGTGGACATTTCCTTTTCGGTCATTGACAACGGTGCCGTTGGATACCAGGCCTTGTCTCGTCAGTGGGTTCGAGATGCGTTGCTTGGCCAGTCGCTTCGTGGTAGCCTCGAGTTGGAGCTACCCGAAACCGTGGACGGTACACAGTGTTCCGTCTCACTCGACGTGAGCTACCAAGTATTTCCCTTTGCTGCATACTCGAATGAAAGCAAGCGGCTTCTGGTCGACCTCCAGCTGCTCTCCGAGTCCAAGATGGAAATCATTCAGCTGCTGCCACTGGATTCCATTGATGCGAGCTTGCTCTTTGGGATTCCAATGCTTGTCCGAGCCGAGCTCGCACAAGACTTTGACCATTTTGAGGTCATGCAAGTGCTCACACGATCTCTGTTTTCATTTTTAGCGGAGCGAGAGTGTGCCATGCTGCTCCGTCGCACTGGCGAAATGACTACAAGTGGAGTTGAAAGTGGCATCTTCCATTCGACAGAGCAGACATTTGTACTGATGGCGAAGGAGTTACCCAAGACTGTGACTGGTGCTCCTAACTCTGGCCTTCTTTATCGCTATGCTCACGCCGATCAAGTGTTAGCGGAAGCGATAGCTCCAATGAGTGAAGTACTCTTGGACGTGGACACGCAGCAGCAGTACTCGAACTATGTGGAAAACGCACTAGATTGTTTGGAGTCCAGTCCAGTGAATCCTTTGTACGATGATAGTACTACCGCATACCCGTCTTTGCCAACTACGCTAGAACGTTGCTTTGCCGCTCTTGCTCCCATGTGCCGAGAGGTAGACCAACCTGCATACCAAGACCGAATGCGTGTCGAGTCGCCTGAATCGTGTGGTAGCGTGTGGGATGATACAGCTGGTGTGGGATCTCGTGGTCTGCTTCCATCCCCGACCAAGGCCGAAGGGCTCTCACCTGATGGGACCGAGGACACTATGGAAGAGGATATTTCTGCTTTTGATTTCTAGAGCTAGTAGACTCGTGGGGTACAAGTACAAGGGGGTTGTTGTCCACTGTTCAAAACAGGGTTTCGTGTGTGATTTGTAAATTGGTTTTTTGTGTACGTACTAACATATAAGATTATTTACATTCTTGTCCATTGGATACATCTCCGACAACTCCTCGTCGGTCAAATGTCTAAGGATGCTCGTGTAGCAATGGTGCTGCAAACAGAAGAGTTGCTTTCAGGAATGACAACAGCCACTTCCGTTCCAGCGTCGCATCGTCCAACAACACTCGATATGGCTCGAAGCACACGATCCCAATTCCAAAGACCGTCGCAAAAGACATGCCCTTGAGGAGGACAACCATCCGCGGGTAGGTTCGCATTCATTGCGTTACTTTGGTCCTGTACCTGTTTCAGCGCTTGGTCTTCATTGCGCTGAATATTTTTCATCACCTCTTCCATCTGTCCTTCCATTTGAGAAAGCGAGAGAAAAATTTCTCTGTGACTTTCGGAAGAGGACGACGCAAGCTTGCGTTCGTATGGCGTCTTGGTTGGAGTCTTGGTTTCGCTAGGAATCACCTTGACCTTGACACGCAGTCGAGCCTGGGGCGTCAGCGTGATATTCGGGCTGTCGTTGGCCACCGTCAAGTTTGAATGAGATGGCTTTTTAACTGGCAAGTCCATGACAAAAGAGCCTGCGTCGTCCTTGTGCCCGAATACGACAAAGTACGCCATTCCTTGCCACAACTGTCCATCCGTCACGCCGTCATTCGTGTTTAGGCTAATGTACAACTCGATAATCTCCGGTAAGGCCGCTAGCCCCGAATTGGACCACACGGCACTCCCACCGCGAGGCAGCTGTGAAGCGTTCTCTGATATAGAATCAAGGCTCGACGATATGGAGGTTGTCGATACCGTATCGGTATCCTTGACGATGCGCGAGTCGCGATTAATGCAAGACAAGGGCATCTTGTGCGCTCGTGGATCCGTCTCTGGCAAAGTAAGAGACAAGTGAGGCTGAAAGCAGTTTGCCATGATTCGCTCGTCTCGCCAGTCCGCAGTCAGCTGGTGGTATCGCTTGTCTGTGCTTGAATGTGTTGGTGTTAGTGTCGTCGTCATCATGGAGGAGGATCGATCTAGACAAGCAGGTTCCGATGCAATCACCAACTGGCCAGTGATGGCACAGACCGTGGACGACCCTACTTGCATGTCTGGCACCGAGCCGTTAAAGGCAATCGTTGCAGTCACGTGTGGAATTGGTCCACCTCTTGCGGTAACTGAAATCCCTTGGAGACTCTGCACTGTGATTTCAACACGAGAGGATTGCAACGATGACGGTGCAAATTGTGACTGATCCTGCTCCAGCATCATGATACTACTACTAGTAGTAGTAGTAATCGTTGGTGTGGATGGCATTGTCTCGATACTGGTGCACGTAGCGACTCTTGTGCCCTCCTTGAGATTCGTTGGTATCGGAATAGAGGCCATCTCTCACAGGCAGATGAATCTATAGTACAGCCTGGCTTCAGTATCGCGCAATATACTACCGTGCTAAGAGGCCAATTTTGTGAATGCTCGACAGATCCAAGGAATCTTGAACAAAATCCGACGGTTCGATGCTGCCAATCAAAGATGGCAAAGGTCGACAACAGCTAGCTAGGTATCCTTACGATAAAATCTCTTGCGCCTTCTTTTACCTTCTCCTAACGAGCCAACAGAACAGTAACTTACTGTTGGATTGGCCACTTACGCACACCCAAGGGATGCCTTGCTTTCTCTCTTGAGCAGTGCAGCTTTCGATGTTCGATGACCAGGCTTGCAAAATGTGAGCCGCCTCGGATTGCGGCCACCGGCGGTCCTTATCTTTAAGCGTACCCCGACCAAACCTAAATACTTAGATATTAGATATAAAATGCTGAGCGCGAAATTTTCATTGATACATTTACATAGGCCGTTTTCCGTTTTAAACGCTCCGCCACGTTCCTGATGGCGTGCACATCCCAATCCCATTCTCTGACTGCACGCGACCCGCCTTGACCTTGATGTGATCTTGATCCTCGTGCATAAATACATGCCTCGCCTATCGTTCATTGCATGACATTGGACCTTGACTTGACACCTTGACGGCATATACCGTACTGTAGGCCTCCTCTATTCGACCCAGTCAGTACCAACAAGCACAAGCCTCGTAGCACAGACCATTGAGCGTGATCAACATGATGAGCGTTGCTGTCGTTGATCCCATGGAGATCCTTTTCCAGCGCACTGGCAAACCTCTGGCCGACCGTGCCGAGACGGTGCGCGTGGTGCAGGCCCTTCACGGCCATGCCGATGCCGTTACTGCTGCTACTTCTACTCCGATTAGCGCCGAGACGAATACGAATTCGAATGCACCTCTACCTTCATCGCCACCTCGTTGTCCAACTGCGGCTACTTGTTTCTCCACGGTCCACGGCGACGGCGCCTTGCTCATTTCCGATATCCCTGCTTCTTGCCTCAAGCCAGGTGTGGTGGTTGGAATCGACGAAGCGGGGCGAGGAAGTGTTCTGGGACCCATGATTTACGGGGCGGCGTTTTGGAACCGCAGTCAGGACGACACCATTCCCAAGGGCTTTCACGATTCCAAGCAGCTCTCCGACGACACTCGTACAAAACTGTTTCAACAGATACTACGCAAGACCCCCGAGATGGGATTTTGCATTCGAGTCCTCGAGTCCAGTGAGATTTCAAGAAACATGTTGCGCAAGGAACCTTACAACTTGAATCAAATGTCGCACGATGCGGCTATTGGCATGGTGCGTCAGCTGTTGCAAGCAGGAGTGCAGATTGAGACATGCTACATTGATACGGTGGGTAACCCTGAAAGTTACAAGCGACGACTGGATCAAGAGTTTCCGGGTATCGAGTTTGTGGTTGAGTCCAAGGCGGATGCCAAGTATGCGTCTTGCTCTGCTGGTTCGGTCGGTACGTGCCACTGTCATTGCTAGCTGGGCTCTCGTTTAGATTCCTTTGTTGTCGTCTTACCGTGTGTGTCTTTTTAATCACATATCAGTCGCCAAGGTGACCCGTGATCGCATGATTGAGAATTGGAAGTTCTCCGAGCCTCTACTAGAGGCGGATATCAAGTTTGGGTCCGGCTATCCGTCAGATCCAACGTGCAAAAAGTGGATGGTGGACAACCAGCGTTGCAAAATCTTTGGATATCCGGACGTTGTACGTTTCTCTTGGGGTCCAGTGAAAAAGGGGCTGGTAAAGGACGCCATCAAAGTCACCTTTGAGGCAGACATTGACGAAGATGATTCACAATTTGTGGTTGGAATCAAGCGACAGCAAGAGCACATGAGTGCCTTTCTCGGCAAGACGGAGCCAACCAAAAAGAAGACCCGATACCCATTCTTTGAACGTAGGCAAATGGAAACAATTAACCAGTTGTAATATCTCCGTTCATATCTATATGTTTGCTACAAAATATATTGCATTCGCATCGATAACAGCTATTTATTACCGTAGTTTACATCTGCGAAAAGGCTCTGTCGAATCCTAGTCTACTTTGCGTTTCCGTACATTAGATCGTCATACTCTTCCTTGCTAATCTTGCCGCGACGCATCTTTTTGTACAGACGCTCTTCCTTGGCCAAGTCATCCCATTCGTCAACGATCTGTTGGTGCTTTCCACGCTTCTTGTCGGGGTTGCGTCCTTTCTCGACAGCCGCTTTTCGGCGCTCCTTTTGCTTGCGTTCCATTTCGGCTTTGCGTTGTTCGGCTTTGATAAGTTTGGCATTCTTTCCACCAGCGGCGACCTCCTGTTCAAGTCGCTTTTGACGAGCTTGTTCGCGGTTTTTATCCTTATAGGGAATGGCAAAAATGTCAACTTGAGAAGTGCAAGTCTCAAAGTTGGGCAATTTGCCACGGTGTCTCAGGAGAATTTCTCGCAGTTCGGGCATCTTTGGAAGTCGAAGCAAGCAGAACGACGTCGCGAGTACCCCCAAATCCAAGGAAGCAAATCTGCGCAAGGCAATAGGCAAAAAAAGGTTAGAGATGTTTGAACAATGGGTTCCTGACCAATCCTAGAGAGCGACGATGGCAGGGAAATTTGCTCGGAGAAAGCATACGGCCTACTGAACCATATGGCAATCTCCTCTTCTTGTTCTTGCATTCAACGGTACCAATCTAGCCATTACGCCAAGTCATCCATTTTGGTTGACTGGAAAATGAACCAGTAGTGTGCCATTCATTGCTGGGGACAACGCGACAAGCATGCAACAACGTACCGAAAGATAAAGGAGCAGTGATGCTCCTTGTAGGCGCGAATGAACGACGTAAAAGCCTTCGTTCCTTTTTCCAACATGTCACGGTCGTTCAATACCAGTCCTTGCACTTTTGGTAATATGTCTTCAATGGTGATGCTCGGGTCGGATGCGCTAAGAATACGTCTCGCTGTCGGGCCTTCGTCGCTATCTTTCGCATTTTTACTCTTCTTGGGCTTTTCTTCCGCATCTACTTCTTCATCGGGGGGAGTGCACACTTCCGTTGCAGGTAACGGTATCAAAGGAATCTTTCGCATCCGCAAAAAGTCAACGTACGGTTCTTCCTTTCGCGTCAAAAAGAGCAAGCTGGCGCCCGTCTTTCCCGCCCGGGCAGATCTTCCCACGCGGTGAACGTAAAAGGATGGGTCTTGAGGAGGATCAAACTGCACGACCCAATGCACATCGGTAACATCAAGGCCTCGAGCAGCCACGTCTGTGCAAAACAGGGCGCCACCAAGCGCTGACGCTTCGTTGGTCTCATTGCAGGCCCGATACCGTTCCATGGACTTTTCACGTCGCTTTTGGACCATTTTGCCGTGCAAGAGCTCAATGTATTGATCAGGTAGAACCTTTTGAAGCGCTGTGCCGTAGAACTCGACACAGGCGCACGTCAAAAAGAATACAATCATCTTATCATTGGGATGGGACTGCAAGAAAGAGGCTAACCGTGACAGCTTTTCGTCCAGAGTTGTTACAATATAGTAGTTTGTCAACGACGAAGGCGTCGCCTGCGATTTTGACTGAATAGGAGTCTTGCTTTCAGAGGTTTTATCTGCTGTAGTCTTGTCCTTGGAAGCAATGGCGACATCAATCCACACAGGGTTGCGCAAGCCTGCCCGTTTCATCCATTCCTGTAGACTGTTGGTGGTAGTGCTCGAGGTCGACGTGGTTGCACTAAAGAGACCCGTTCGTCGCATCTTTGGTAGTTTGCCAAGAATATTTTGAAGAGAGTTAGCAAATCCCATGTTGAGTAGCACATCTGCTTCGTCCAAGATCAAGTACTCGAGTTCCGAGCAGTCAACGACCATGTATCGAGTCAGTACGTCTTCCACGCGCCCTGGTGTTCCAATTACGATATCGCAACCAGCCTCTTTAAACGTCTGCAAGTCTGCTGTGACAGGTCGATGGTTGGTGCTCCCGGATGAGCCTGAAGAACCAGCCGAGCCGCCGACCAAGAGAAGCGGCTCGGCCAGGTCCGTGGCCATACAGAGTGCCTTGGCAACTGCATAGGTCTGTTGTGCAAGTTCCCGAGTCGGGCTAAGAACCAAGGCACCAATTTGCGTTTTCCGCAGCGGATGCTTTAGTAAATGTTCAACAACCGGTATTAGAAAGGAGAGAGTCTTGCCGCTTCCAGTAACAGCTTGAACAGCAACATCCTTGTGCGCTAAAAACAAGGGAATAGTGGCGGCTTGGACCGGCGTCATGCGAGTGAATCCTTGGTCAGTTACATACTTCAAAACGCCGGAAGAGAGCTTCGGTGCTAGACTCTCGAACGATTGTGGTGCTGCCGCCTGCTCCTGTTGCTTGGGTTTCACCATGGTGAAGATTGTTCTGTGGTAGGTAAAGTAGTGATCAAGTTATGGTTGGAGGGGAAGATTGAGCCATCGAAACACCGAAACGGGGGAAAGCAGACGCTTAGCATCTGGCATTCGGCGTTTAAAGTATGCAAAATGGCTTCAAAAGTTTCCAGTCACATCGTGCAGAAACCAGAAACGGCGGAGACAATAATAATCGGGATGACAGCACAAAAAGCCGACGACTGGACCATGATACAGTCCATCTTTATCCTCTCGCCAACTGGCGAAGTGTTGATCGAACGACACTTTCGAGGTGTGGTAACATCACGCTCAGTATGCGAAACCTTCTGGGACCGAGCCTCGTTGTCTGTAGACCATCATGGTGGAGTCTCTGCGACATCCAGTTTAGTCCTCGATGAGCAGCACTACAACACGGTGCCTCCAGTAATGGAAGTGCCAGAGTCCGACCAAGGAACGTTGTATGTGATATCTATACTACGGGATGGTCTTAGCTACCTCGCAGTATGTCCTGCAGAAGCAAGTCCACTTCTCATTCTCGAGTTTCTACATCGCATCGCAAACATTTTCGTGGAATACTTTGGATCTCCTGCCGACGAGAGCGCCATCAAGGACAACTTTAGCACCGTTTATCAGCTATTGGAAGAAATGGTGGACTATGGATGGCCCTTGACAACTGAGCCTAACGCTTTGAAAGCCATGATTCGGCCACCGACCGTCATGAGCAAACTACTGCAAACAACAACTACCGTCAACGACGAACTGCCTTCTGGCACTGTCAGTAACATGCCTTGGAGAACAGACGGCGTCAGCTACGCACAAAACGAGATTTATATGGATATATTGGAGGAGGTTGATTCTATTGTGAATTCATCTGGAGCGATTGTATCTTTCGACGTGAGCGGAAGCATTCAGTGTCAATCTCATCTTTCTGGTATTCCGGACCTACTGCTCACTTTCAAGGACCCCGCGTTGATTGACGACTGCAGTTTCCACCCCTGCGTGAGATATTCTCGCTTTGACAATGATCAGGTCGTCTCCTTTGTTCCGCCCGATGGAAATTTTGAACTCATGCGATACCGAATTCGACAAGATCAAACGCGTCAATTTAGTCCGCCCTTTTACTGTCATGCGCAATGGACGTATACCGATCCACCCAACCCTTCCGGCTCCTCGACGGAAAATCCAACAAAGAATGGTCGAATCGTTTTGCAAGCAGGCGTCACTTCGCTGAGTAGTCTCATATTTTCCACATCTCACAAGGGGCCGTTGCAGGTCGAAGATGTTTCTGTAATAATTCCATTTCCAAAACAAACAACAAGCACTGCTAAGTTTCAAGTGAACATGGGAACAATCCAGTTTGACGAAGCTGCCAAAGTGGCACGCTGGACTTTGGGCAAGATGGACGCGTCCAAGCGGGCCACACTGAATTGCAGCTTTACAATTGCAACGTCCAAATCAGACAAGGAAAGCTTTGAATCGCCTAATCTCTCCTTGAATTGGAAAATCCCCCTGGCCTCGGTATCTGGCTTGTCTGTGAGTGGATTGACGGTAATGGGCGAATCATATCGACCTTACAAGGGCGTGCGAAACATTACCAAGTCGGGACTCTTTCAGGTCCGATGTAGCTAGTGCGCCTTGCGGTAGTATTATAACCCACATCTTTTAACACAATGCTAGCTAGTATAGCTTTCTCTTTACTTGCGTGAAGCTTGATTTATGATAGCCATAATAATGCTCAAGGGCCTTGCTAGTAATAGAAGGCAGCCCGGGCCGGGCAGCTCGAGCTTTGCTAGCTATAATAGCTCGCACCAAAATCGGCCTTCGCGCCAAAAGGCGACGATGACGCAGATTGGCACTGAAGCCGTCAGTTTTGAAGTTTCAATGGAGAAGTTATTGGTCCGTCATGACCATGACTATAAAAAAACAGCTCGCTGGTGGTTCTGACGATGGTGAAGCTTACACTCCGCTTGGCGCTCTTGTTGGGCGCATCCGCGCCCTTGTCAAAGGCCTTTGTACCAAAGATTGGAGACTCGAGGTCTCGCTCTTATAATACAGCTAGATATGCTTCGATTGATGAGAAAACCAAGTTGACGGATAGGCAGCTGCAATTTTGGGAAGATGTTGACACTGGTCTCTTGGATATCGAGAACTTCTTTGCCAAGAAGAACCAGGATATCAACCGTATACGGCAGTTTGCGAAAAGGTACGCCGAACAAATGGATCCTCGAAAAGATACAAGTATTCCACCAGAATCTAGCCGTGCTCACTTTATCTCGTCGACTCTTTTGTTTGGCAGCGCATCGGGCGAGGTTCCACCTCCAGCGGCGTTAGGCCCTGGACACGAACCTTCAGAGGAACATGTTGATGGACTCACCGCCAAGCCCTACTGGGATGCTGCTAGCGAACCAGATCTATTTCCGTGGGCTGCAGAGCTGGAAGCCAACGCTGACATTATTCAGCATGAGTTTGCAACCAATATGCTAAACCCTAAGCTCTTTGCCTCTGATTCGGCTTGGCAAAACCAAGTGATGGGTGGAGGATGGAGCGCTGTAAGATTGCAGCGATTAGGTGAATGGAATACATTCAACTGCGAACGATTCCCAAAGACGTACGAACTTCTCCGATCCTTGCAGATTCCGTTGGCCGTCCGTGGAGTCTGTTTCGCCAAGCAAGCACCTGGCTCTGGTGTCCAGCCGCACAGCGACGGTCGCAACTTTATTTTGACGTCGCATATGGGTCTCAAAATTCCCGAGGGTTGCTGGCTCCAGGTCGGCGAAGAGAGACGAGAATGGCAAGAAGGCAAGCTCACCACGCTGGATACTTCGTTTTCTCATTCCACGGGAAACGACTCCACTGAAGACCGGCATGTACTGATCATTGATTACTGGCATCCTGAACTGAGTGAAGCAGAGCGTTCAGCCTTGGAGTTTGTGTATGATTTGCGTAACAAGTTCGAGTCCGGCCAAGTCCGTTTCCGAAAGCCCAAGTCGTCCACGAACGAAGAGGAAGGTGGATTGGCAAAGTGGTGGCAGTCAGTAACCGGAGGAGACTAACAAATAAGGGCTAGCTACAATATCCAGATGATCGCATATAAAAAGAGGGAAATATTATTATACCTGTTGTCTTATGTGCGCCAGCCACACACTTGGTGCGGTTGTAACGTTGTCAAGTGGATGACTGTGCAACTCATTACATCCCTAAAAGTACTAGTAATGACTCAACTAGTACTCCGCTCTAGGCCTACTCTCTCCCAAGTATACACAAACCATAATATAATGTTGTAGTTGTTTCATTCTAGCTATTAACTGGTACTCTTGTTTCTATTTTGGGCTCTCTCTTTCTCTAGTCTTCTCTATTGTATAATGCTTGGCAAAACCGACGATGAGGTCCATGTACCACTTCTAAAGAATCTGCAACATGCGCTGCATGGGGATCTCTCCTGTCGCGTTACCAAGTTCCTGGAAGATGGTCTTCATCTCGTCCGGAGACAAGCGGTGCTCGGCACCAATGTTGGTCAAAACACGCTGCATGCCCTCCACGACAATGATTTCCTTGTCGGAAACGGCAGCGCGAGCAATGTCCTTTTTGAAACGCATGGGGACCTCTTGCGTGTAGCTGTGTGGAACAGAGGAAGAGCAGAGGCAAGAACATAAGCTGAGGGTACGAAAACAGAGTTGATGCAATAGCCATCAAGGCTTGACACAAACATGTCAAGACGAGAACAACGGGAACCCCACCGATTCACTCTGTCAATGACTTACTGCTTCTGGCGGTACTCGTCCAATACCAGACGGAGCTTCTCAATTGCCACAGTTCCCTGCGAGGAGAGGAGACGAGACTGCGTGGAGGTAACGATACGCGACATGGGGATGCGTGAGGCGGTGCGAAGGGCGAACATGGTGCTGAGTGTGTTTTGTTTAATTCTGTTTTTTGATTTGTGATCGAGTTCCGTGAACAGTGAGAAACGAACAAGCGAGCATCGAGCAATCGCTTGTATTCTTCTCGCTATGTCACTCGTAGAAAAAGTTGAAAAATTGGATATTTGCCCTCCGTCCGTTGAGGCCGAAGGCGACGTCCACAAAAGGATGACGGATAGGTAATGACGGATGATAATAGATAATGACAGCGACGTCGACGTCGACGGCGTTGACTTTCCGGGTCCCGGTCGCCGCCGCATTGCATATAAAACATCGCAAAACATATAAAATAGCCGAGTGTTTTCGCATAGCATATGTAAGATCACAAAGCATGTGTAGCACGCGCGTCCGTTTCATTTTCACTGTAACCCTCGCACCACATTTTACTCTTCACCATCATGGCGGCAGGTAATGCGAGTGCCACGGCTTCCCAAGCATGGGCTATACTTTCACGCCACGCCCGAGATGAGATTGCTCCTCTCCGACTGCAGGAGTTATGCCGTGATAACGACCGCGTATCGTCGTTGGTCGCTGTTTACAACACAACCTCGCCAGCCTCCTCCTTGACAACGTCCGATCATCCTGAATCATCAGAGAATCGCATCCTCATTGTCGATCTCTCGCGCCAGTCGTTGACGCTGGAAACTCTCAATCATCTCTTGAAACTGTCTACTGCTAGGAATCTACGAAAGTTTATCAAACGGTTATCCTACGGGCAAAACGACCCTCAAAATCCAATCCTTCCTGCGAGAATCGTCAGCAAACACTTACACGGTGGTGGCGGCACTCGTTCCACGGATGATATCCGGAACAAGAAAGCGACGCGCTTTGAAGAAGCTGACGAAGGAGGTCGGCGACGTCATGCTACAGATGCGACTACCGAACAGTCCGTTCCTTCCATGCACTTGGCACTCCGCGTCCCAGCCGACAAAGGACACGAAATGCTCACGGCCGACGGAACCAACGCTTTGACGGCGATACACCGAGATTGGGATCGGTTGGAGAGGCTTTCGGACTCGATACGGCGGGGACAGTTGCGAGGAATCAGCGGTAGCATGATTCGAGATGTCGTGGTTATTGGACAAGGCGTTCCGGTGCAAGCACTCAAGTTTGTCTATACAGCTCTGCAAAAGGACGAGCGGGCTGTACTCGCGAGTCGCTTTGGAATGGTGGAAGCACCGACGGCCCGTATTCGGCGAAACTTGATGGGAGAGGCTGGTCCGGTCAACGGAGGCGCTGCCCGTCGTCTCAAATTTTTGTCAACTATTGATCCAATCACGGCGGCCGACGTTGTTTCGGATCTGGATCCCGCGTCAACGCTCATTATCTCGATTGCCTTGCGTGGAAACGAAGAGACAGGTCTAGCAACCAAGACACTTAAATCATGGCTGCTGCATGCGCTTGGAACAAATCGTCGGCCAGGTACGTTGACCAATTTCCAGTGACTCGTTGATAAAGCTGACCCAGTTGACCGCTTCATCTAACTCACTTGCGACTAATGGTTTCTCTTTATCTACAGATCAAGTCTTGGCAAAGCATATGATACTGGTTACGGGGAACGACCACATTGCGTCCATCATCAACAAGCCGGAATCTGTGCATATGGTACCCGAACACTCTCGATGCGAGGCCTTTACAACCTTTTCGGCGGCGACCTTACTGGTACGTCAAGCCAGAGGCTGAGAAGAACGAATTGAACAAGCGTGTGCGTGGTGGCATTGTGTGGAGTAAGTGCTGGTCTTTTCTAACTTGCGTTTTACATTTCTTCGCTCCCAAAGCCGCTTTCCATTGTCTTTGGGTGGTCGATTGCTGAAAAGTTCATCGCTGGTGCTCATGACATGGACACACACTTTGTGGAGACCAATCCAAGACACAATTTGCCAGTTCTGTTGGCTCTGACGGACATTTGGAACGACATCTTTCTGGGTCCCTCGGCGCGCATTGTCACACCGTTTACGGAAGCCTTTGCCGGTTTTCCGGCCTTTGCGGCGTCGCTTGAGGCACAGGCGTGCGGCGTTGCTGCAGACCGTACCAGAGTTGGGGGGCGCGGATCGCATTCAGCAATGGTGCTTGACGGCGGTCTCGATAGTATATACGACAGAGCGCTATACCAATCATCGAAAGTGATGAACTCGGAGCTGGTAATGACAATGGATAGTCAAATTGCTTTCAATGCATCGCGATCAATCGGTGTGCACGGAATGGACGATGCGCAGGCAACGCAAGACGCCCGCATGTGTTCATTGTTTGCTCACGCTGACGAATTGGCCCTTGGTTACGAAACTTCCACCGAACCCACAGCACCTCCTATCACACCAATATCAGTATCTGTGAAATCTTCAAGCACGGACGTCTCGGAAGGAAATAGACCAAGCGTCTTGCTGATGTGTGGGAAACTGGACGCCTTTGCGTGTGGACAATTGGTAGCATTATCGGAGCATCGGGCAGTCGTCAAGGCCCACATGTGGGGAATCGATCCGTTCACTCCTGAACTAGGATCATCACTGCGAATGCACAGGACAGTGCAGCTCAAAGAGGAACTGGAGATGCTGTTTGTTAGCAAAGCCGAGGTCGACGATGACGACGGTGAAGGTGACGAAGACGGGCGAATGAATCTCTCAACCAAGACGCTTCTGAGACACTACGCCAATCTAATGAGAGATCAGAGAGTACATACAGTTCCAGCGCCTTAAAACTGTTAAAGTTTAGCGTCTTGTAATTACCAAGAAGGATATGATGTGGGAATTTGATAGTCTAGTGTCGCTGCTGGTCAGTCAATACTCTCGCCCTTGCTTAGTAAAGCAAACGGAGGACACTCTTCTTAGCTATGTCCGTATTCTAAAGCTTTCCATTCTCCTCTGGTCGTCCTAGTACGCCTCGGGTAACCTCTCGGGTCGTCAAGGTTTGTCACTAGCAGGAGTGAGTCTGTCTCCCATGATCGTGTGTTGTACCTCGCATTTGCCAGTAGGGATCAAAGAATCCTTCCACGCCGATACGAAAGTCCATGGACACTCTCGTGAAAGCTGAAGCGTTAGCATTCACAAAGTGTCGAGATGAGGAGCCGTGAAACGAAATAATGTCACCGGGCTTTGCCGCAACCGGATGGTAGTCGTCGGATTTAAACTCGGTCTCGCACCACAAGTCGACACCTGTGAGGTCTCTACTTGTGAGGGGGAGCCAAAAGTTCAACTCTCCGTTCTGGTGGCCATATTCAGTGTCGTTGTGCGGCTTCACTGATGCCCAAGCGGGGCCTGGCTGTAGTCGCAATGTCGGTGGTGACTGGTAGTAGAATGTTACGCTCTCTTCTTCGTTGCTGACTGCGTTTACAGCTACAAGTCGACGTTTCAGGTATGGTAGAACGACCTCTTTCACCAATCGGTCGAAGACATCAAGTAAGCTTTTGTTGGAGAAGACTTCGTTAGACAGGTACTTTTGCGCATCTTCGCACTGACCACCATTGACAGAACGCCATACAGAGGGAGTAGGGACCGAAAAGTCCTCCAACCGATCCGAATCGTCTGGAAAGCTACCGACAATATCTGGCTTGCATCGCTTGAGCAACGCAACAACAACCCCTTGGAGATTGTACACCAAAGGATCATACGCAAACACGTTTTCAGTCCGAACCTGTAATGGGAGCCATGCTGTGCCAGTCTCCTCTCCTGCCCGATTGCGCGGCTTGGGATCGTGCTTGCGATTCTTGGGTTTGTACCTTACTCTATGGGCCGATGATCGGAGAGTTGGAATACCCGAACGATAGACAAGGCCGTCTTGATCGTCGGGTTTCTCCCTTCCCCGAAGCATGGACACCGATGACGCTTTGGATGCTGTTTGAACCTTTACTTTTGTGCTAACAACCGGCGTCGATGGAGGCTCAATGCGAAGAATCGCTTTGTAATTGTTTGGGACTGTAAAAATTACTCCGTTGACAGCAACGACTCCGCCCTCCCACTTTGCTAGGCCTTTATTCGGCGAAGGCAAGGGCCATGTTGAAATCTCTGGTGGGTCTTGCCTACAATCTATTCGCAACACGCTCTCTGCAGCCAATGGAATTGCGTAAATGCTCTCGTCTTTTACCGAACAGATACCGTTCTGCCACTTGTTTTGGCAGATATATTCCAGCTTCTCGTCGTAAAGGTTCGGACCTACCGCTAGGACTATGTTCTTTGCTGTATCGACCTGTAAAACGCGTTCACTTCCACATGGAAAGCAATACACCTTACCGTCCGTTCCAGCCAAGGCACCAAGATACTTGTACTTGCTGTCGAGACGGTGTCGACCGCTCTGGATTTCCGTAGCACCCCCCAACTGCGTCAATATTGGTTCTGGATCACCCGGCGTGATACACAGGACCGTATCGGCATTAGCTGGAACACAAACAATAGTTCCATCAGGAGAAGCCGCGGCACCGTGCCATTTGTGACCTCCCGTGCCTAGATCACCGTGAAGCGTAACGCCCGCCGGGTGGATTCGTAAAACGTGTGACGAGTTGTGTGGAATCCCATAAAGGGCTCCATCCGTCTTTCCGATCACTCCACCGTACCACTTGAAGCGTCCTCCTAGTGGAGGACCCACCAACTCGCATGTTTCAGAGACCGGGTCTATCTTGAGCACGTGCAAAGCCGACTGGGGAATCGCGTACAAGGAGCCGTCGACTGGACAGAGCGATCCGCCGTGATATTTCCATTCTAGCTGTCGCTGCTGTTCCGCTGTAGCAGGATCAGAGAAAAAAGCATCGTAGGGGATCGGAATGGTGGAGATCGCTCCCGTGGGCACGTGGATTCGAAGGACCGAATCAGCATGGCACGGAAATCCGTAGATAATATCGTTCTGTCGAACACCACGAAGCCATTTGAGCTTTCCCGGAAGCGTTGGCCCTATCTGCTCTACAACGTCGGTTTCTGGATCACACACAAGAACCCGCCGAGCATTTCCTGGGATGAAATAGATGCGATTGTCGGAGCCTACTTCGGCTCCGAGGTACAGGGACTGTCCCGCCAGAGGTTCCTTTTCGCTGCATCGAAGATACGATAGCAAAGGTCCGTTTTCGGATCGATAATCGACTGTACCTTTCGGTGATTCTTTTCTGTCGCCTGCATCAGGGTATGCCTCGGGAACTAGCGGACTTGGTGGTGGTAGCGACGACATCGTCATGGTGTTACAACACAAGAGTACCCACAAGCACAACTCAGTATATCCATGGCCATGAAGATGCTGAGGGCCGATCGATTGACGAGCGACTGCGCTGGTCCGTTTCGCGCAATTTTCCCGATAAGTAATTCAGAAGTGCCTCATTTTTGTGCCAAACGGATACCGCTACTGGAAGACAAAACCAAATGGATGGCATGGCAGAGGATTGTACTGTAGAGAGTCATAGATCGCCGTCTCGTTGCTGCCGTCTCTTAACGACACACGATTGGGGCTTTCAAAACGATCCAAACTAGAATGTCTTGATCGCTTGATAGATGACCTAGCTAGGAAAATAAACTGTCTTGATATTTGTCATAGTGAACAAGTCAAAGAATGGCCGAGGACCCACTGGACGACGTAGGTAGCGCCTCCAAGGAAGCAGCGTTGAGAGACAAAATACGAGAGTTACCAAGGAACGGTCGACTTCGAGCTGAGCTCGCTTACAATCTCATCGAGATGGCAAAGGCAAAGTCAACCGAGGATCCCGTCCATGACTTTTTGCTGTCGGAAGCAGTTCGACTCGCACAAGAAGCGATACAGATTGCTCCACAAAAACCTTTTGGATATGCTGCTCTATCGGTAGCCTCCAGAGACCAGCAGCAAAGGATCCAAGCGCTTCGAGAGGCTGTCAAGTATTCGGAGGAGCCACTTTACTTCGTAGCAAAGATTGACTTGATGGTGCGCCTCTTGGTCGAACCTCGACAGAAGATGCTGGGCAAGCAGCAGAGCCGACAAGACTTGGACAAGGGCGAATCGACGCTCTACAAAAACATAGACAAGGCACTTGAACAAGCGTGGGCGTTGGAAGGAGTTCTTTCAGATAGCAACATTGAGCTTCTCGCATTGAGAGACTATCGGCTTGGTCTCTTTTTTCGAAAATTGGATCCACCAAAGAGACACCAGCCGCACTCTCGCGCACACTTTCAACGAACATGCGAGAGACTCTCGTCATTGCACCCTTCCCATTCCTTGGCACAATTCTGGCTTGCGACCATGGATGACACTCAGCAAGGAAATCTTAAAAAGTGCCCAGAAGAGTATGTCGTTGGACTCTATTCAACCTTTGCAGCTCGTTTTGACGACTTGCTAGTGGGCCAGCTAGCGTATAAAACTCCAGACCACCTGCGGCAATTGGTGAACGAAGCGGTACCGATCGACTCCGGAGTGTGGGCCCCACGGGCAGCGGATTTGGGTTGTGGTACAGGACTATCGGGCGCGGCCTTTCGTGATTGTGTTCAGGAGCTTGTTGGCGTTGACCTCTCACCTGAAATGATTTCAAAGGCAGCGGAACGCAACTGCTACGAAAGGCTGGTCCAAGGCGACGTGACATCGATTCTCTCTCCTGACGCAGGATACTCTCTCATCTTTGCCTGTGATGTATTTGTCTATCTTGGCGACCTGGTAGGTGTTTTTGCTGGAGCTTACAAGTCGCTGTTATCGGACGGGATATTCGCATTTTCGACCGAGTTGCTGGATAAAGACGACCAGAAGCCGTATAGATTGCATGAGTGTGCTCGTTTTGCCCACAAACAAAGCTACGTCGAGCATCTGGCCAAGGAGATGTCGTTCGAAATATTGGCGGCAAAGATCTGCCCAATACGCAAGAACAAGAGCTACGATGTCGTTGGGTTTCTCATTGTCCTCCGGAAAATCTAAGATTAATGTGCCTAGAAGTGTGAGACGTTAGCCGTTTCCAATAGCATAATTTACTGGTCTCCTATCATTTGTGAAAGACGACTATATGTAAGCACCTTAAAAGCTGCTTGGTTTGACTCTCTTGCCTTTCGTAGTTTCTTCTTCATTGGGAGCAAGACGTTTCCCAAAGAGACCCGCGCCATCTTCATTGTCATCGTCATCTTCGTCATAATCGCTGGTGCCGTCGTCGCCAAGGATATCGTCTGCACCTCCTTCGTTCGCGATCTCATCATAATCGTCCGCGAAATCACCATACCCACCGGTTTCTGCGTCCAGCATTTCCTGCATCATGGCCTCTTCCTCTTCGTTTTCTTCGGATTCAGCGCTACTTTCCTTCGCAACTGCATTCGACGACAGCTCATTCAGCGCACTCTTCCCTGACGCCGATTTCTTGGTCGCTGCCTGCGGAGTCTCGCTCATTGCCTTGACGAATTCGACGAACACCTTTTGTCGATAGGACTCTTCGAGCTCCTCTTCGTGGTCTTTACAGTACTCATAACACGCTTTGATGCATTCTTTAGATAGATCAAAGCGCTGGTGGTAGATCAATAGCTGGGCACAGACTAGAAGCATTCGAATGTGAAAGGGAGGCAGCTTTTCCGAGGTAAAGTAGCTCGGATCCACATATAGCCTTTCAAAGGATGGATCACTGCAGACAAAAGATATGGCAATTCTCGGTGGCTCACTAGTTGTTGGATCTCTTTCAGAGCCCCAATGAATAATACGGTGCGTGAACAAAACGGATTGGCCCTGTTGCCGGGGTAAGGCGCGGATCTGCTGGAATGCTTGCTTGTTTGGAAGCGCCTTTTGGAGTGGATCCTCCTCTTCCGTATCTCCTTCTGTGTATCCAGGGTCTGATCCTTTGGGAATTACATAAAGACAACTGTTTTCGGGCGTCGCGTCAGTCAAGGCAATCCACTGCGTAACAAACTTGGCCTCCTCTGCTTCAAAGCTAGAAGGAGCATCCTCAGGTTGACGATCGCGGTGTGGACTGAAACCCCCTGAATCGATATACCACGCCAAAATATCAAATTGAAATTCGTTTTTGTCTAGGGTAGACACTTTAAGGACTGATCGCGACATTGAAGCAAGCTCCCAAGTCTCGTCAAACAAGAGAATGAAGCTGGCTGGGAGGTTGAGCTTGTGGAGAGTCTCGATACCTTGCCGCAGTACAGGTACCAAAGATGTTGCAACTGGCTCGTCAACCAGCGCATATCCCCTCTCAATCAGTCTTCTTCTTCGAACCTTCCCGAGAGCGACAGCCTCTTCGGTGGCATGTGGAGCTGTCACCAGCTTACTCGTATTGCTGTCGGTGGCTTGGATGGTCAACTCGGCGCACACGGATCGCCAGAGATCGGGTTGCTCCCATGCGGATCTGTTACCACTAGTAAATTCGACGGCAACCGTTTCCTCCGCTCTTGCAGGAATCCTGGAGTCCATAGATGTCTTGTAGGTAGTTAGTCCACTACTTGTGTGCCTCGTAGCCTGGATTGGTCAAATAGTTATGGTCAGGTCAGTGGGCCTTCGCTGTCGGCATGAAGTTTTGGTTCAGAATGGGCAGCCGGGTCGAACAATCGAACAAGTCGAGAATTACCCATTGACATTGCGCCATAGTAAGTATGAGTAGTACCCTTTGAAGCCCTTTTACTACGCATCATACGTCATTATCTTCTCGCTAGGTTGCTTGATCCCGCGACGAGGTAAAGATATGACTCTTCACCCTGCCGCGACTATCACCGCGGCTAATATTAGCTATCGTACTGTAGGTGCTCGCTGGCTCAAGATACTGTATGTACAGATCGTACGGTAGCTCTCTACATAGTTGGGATATACCGTGAACTATGAGCCACTCGATCACTCTCATTGAACCGTCGTATTAGCATGAGAGAGTATTGCTTGTCAACAACGATTATCATAATTAGTAAAGACCGTCTTCCTTGATCCACTGAGCAGCCTGCTTGGCGTAATACGTAAGAATAATATCGGCACCCGCGCGCTTGAAGCATGTAAGAGTCTCCAGCACGATCGCTTTCTCATCCAGCCAGCCTCTCTCGCAAGCCGCCTTGATCATGGCGTACTCTCCCGAAACGTGGTACGCCGCAATGGGAAGAGGACTAAAGTCCTTGAGCCGACGGATGACATCCAAATAAGGCATTCCAGGTTTGACCATGAGCATATCCGCACCCTCGGCAGCATCCAAAGCGGCTTCAATCAAACACTCGCGGCCGTTAGCGGGGTCCTGCTGGTAAGTTTTCTTATCCCCGAATCCAGGGTGGCTGCCCAAAGCGTCACGGAAAGGTCCGTAGTAGGCCGAAGCGTACTTTGCGGTGTACGCAAGGATCGAAACATCGGTGAATCCCTCCGAATCCAAGGCATCACGGATAGCCATGACGCGACCGTCCTACAAGAGATACAAAGATATTGAACAACGAGAATGAGAAAGGCTCATGGTCGATATCGCACAGAGCTGCATCCGGCACGGCGCAACAAAGCATAAAACCTCCACACTAACCACGTACCATCATGTCACTGGGAGCGACAATATCCGATCCAGCACGCGCCTGGCACACAGCCTGCTTGCAGAGCTGGTTAATGGTGACATCGTTCAAGATCTTTCCATCCTCGACAACACCGTCGTGTCCTTGGTCGGAATACGGATCGAGAGCCACATCGGTACAAACAATGGAATCGGGAAATGCCTTTTTGATCATTCGCACCGCACGCGGAACAATACCATCAGGGTTGTACGCTTCAACGCCCAAGTTAGTCTTGAGCTCGTCCGGGACCTTGGGAAATAGAACAAAGGTTTTGACTCCAAGTTCGTACGACTCTCCGACTTCCTTCAACATGGAATCCAACGAGTGACGCTGGCATCCTGGCATGGACTCAATACTCTGGTTAGAGGCCTCGTCGTGGATAAAGAGAGGATAGATAAAGTTGGAAGGAGTCACAATGTTTTCCCGGATCATTCCACGCATGGTCGGCGACTTGCGGTTGCGACGAGGGCGAGCTCTCTATCGTAGTACAGTATCATGAAGTAGTAGTAGTAGTAGTAGTAGTGTGTGAGAGAAAAGACGACAAAGATACCGGTAGGTGTGAGACAACGAAAGAGTAAGCAGTGGATCAATAAGCCATAAAATATGAGTATTCCGTACCTGAGGGACCCATACTTCATCGTTGTTGTTGCGGGTAAGAGCAGGGCTATCTCCAGCGGTCGGATCAAAGGTGTCCGCGTCGGCATCAATTCCCTTGAGAGACCTGTCAATTGGGTCGAGGCTGGGACCTCCACCCGAAGCGGCTTTGGCTGCCGATTTCTTAGGCGCGACTGCTGAAAAGGCAGCAGCCGATGCCGTCAAGGAGGCAATCAAGAGAGTGGTAGCGTACAACTTCATGGTTACGAGTACGTAGGCTAACTGATGGAGAAGGTAAATGGTCGGCAGACGGGGATGCAGATAGTCTTAGATCAGTTTGGAGTAAGACAGAGTTCAACGTTGATACTTCAACTTCCGGGGTTTACGTCCTTCCACCGTCGGAAGAAACCGACGCGCGAAATAAAACGCGAAATCTTTTCAAGAAATTCACAACGACCATGCAAAATGCAAACGACGACAACGACCATTAAAGAGAAGGAAGATAGACCATGGCATCTAGTGGCGCCGCATCGGCATCGGACGCTCCTGCTGCGGGAGAAAGCGACGCACCCGGTGAAGCCTCTTTGCTAGTATCCGAGTTTCCGCCTCCACCGTACTATTTCCGTCAAGCCAAGAACCTCACGCCGCCGCCGATCCCTCACGAGGCCTTGGAGCGCGGCACGGCACAAGCGGCAGCGGCCGCGGCACGAGCACGGGCTGAATCGGAGCGTCTACGATTGGGTGACGAAGCAGCAGACAAGACGGATGCGATTCTGGGGGGAGTTTCAGCGGTAGAAGATGAACAAGACGGAGCTGTCGTGGCGGTGTTTGGAGAAATTGTTGAAGATCCGTTTCTCGTGGAGCCTCTGGATCGTTGCCAGGATCCTGCTGTCGTCAAGGACCGAGTCAAGGAGCTGAATCAGGAAATTCTGCAAGGATTCGTTAAACTGGTTCAAGATCTTGTGAATCGGCCAATGGACAACAAGTATGTTCATTGCATTCCATTCCATTGCCTTGCGTGGATGCTGTTGTCAAGAGCCTTGAACACGTTGCATGCTCTAACATGCGCTTTTTGCTACACTTTTCTCCAGGAAAACTCGAGACGACCTCTCTCACAATATATTTTTAATGCTGCAAGAGTGCAACAAGTTTCGAGAGCATCAAGCCCGGGAGCTGTTGATTGAGCTAATGGAAAAGCAGCTGATAAAACGACGCACTCTGTTGGAGGAATTGCAAACAAGCATTCAACAAGCCGACAAACTACTGGATGGCTCGATAGTACCGTGACTTGCTTGCGCTGTGTTGCAGTTTCTATGATACTTCTTATGCAATCTGCAGGGTTGGTTCTAGTTGGGTGCACTGGGTGGAGCCTTCTTTAGCGATTGCTTCTCTGGAGGTTGCTTCTTGCTTGGCTAGTTATTTGGCTTGTCGTCTTGCATCCAAGAAAGAGACTCCTCATTCGCCATGGCGATTGGCTTGTTGTCACCGCTGGTACAACGATAGTCAAAGAAGAGTTCACTTTGCGGATCAATCTGTTGCGTGGCAAATATTCCAATGCGAAAGTCTCCGTGGGAGAATACCGTGCGAGCTTTGCAGTTGGGCGTGGCGGAATGGTTGATGAACCGAGCCTTGTTTCCTTTGCGAGTAGAATCAATAACGTAATCCAAATCCAAATTGAACAAGAAGCTTCGTTTCTTATGGTCGTAGAATCCACCACGTCGTTCACCCTCCTCTTGGCTGATGAGTTCTCCAATGTACTCGACGATAAAGTCGCCCTTGTTCAATTGGTCTCTGGTGAAAAGACCAAACCCAGCCACAGTAGATTTTGCAACGAGCACGGGATGACCTCGTTGCATGGCAATGTTATCGTTTCGACAGACTTGTTTCGTAGCGGGCTTTCGCGACGGATCCGAACACGTCTGGCAGCGCTTGCACAGGTCCGGGTCGCACTCGCGCTTGTTGGCGTAGCAAGTGCAGTTCAATCCGACACAAGGGCCCCGACAATCACAGCCACGAAAAAAGTTGGGACTCCTTTCTCTCCACGCGCAAGCTATCGTGCAAAAGCGTTGGTTCTGGATACAGCTGCAGGTCTCCTTGGAACAGGGTTCGTCGTGTACGCAAGGTGAAAAATGAGAATGGAAAGTAGAACCAGTAATGGCCTTGTACCATGTCGGCCGGTATGCCCTCACTGAAAAGTAGGGCACGGATGATTTCTTCGAGGCTCGGACCAGTTCCAGACCGGGTACGACAAACTGTTCGGCTTGGACGTATTCCTCGAGGAGACTGCGGGGAGCCCGCATGGCTATAGCCATTTTGGCAATGTCTCCATCAAAGATCAAAAACATGCGTTTGCAAATGGTCTTGTGAAAGCTTGTCAGCTCGTCCATATAGTCGAACGGGTCCTCCTTTGTATCCTCGTTGTCATTTCCCCCTGCATTGGCATGTCCGTTCAAGGACGGAAACCTCTCACGTTCGCTTTGAATGCCAAGCTCGTATTGCTGCTGGAGGCTCGACTTTTCGGCAACGCCGTGTAAATTGCACGAGTAGACGAAACAACGACGACACAGCATGTTTCTATACGAGTCCGCGCCGGCTAGATAACGCTCGTCATGACTTAACTCATCGGGAGTCCCTGTTGCCGCCACGGCTGCTGCTGGACCCGTAGCAACAGCAACATCAGTTGTACTTGCAGTTGCAGACGCAGCTGCGCGTGGCTTTCCAATCGGCTCTTCCAAAACATGCAGGTACCGCTTCCACAGCCTGCCAAAGTCCCAGTATGGATTACCCAATATGCGGATCAGTTCCGTCAAGATGTCTTTGACTTTGGACTCGTCCAGCACCTCCTCTCCATTAGTAGACAAACATCTTCGTATAGTCTCGTCAACCTTTTCCTGCTCGGCTTGAATCTCATGCGGCGTCCCATATTCCAAAAGGTCTTCTCTTTCAGAAGTATCGTACAAGTTGAAACGTTCTCTGTACACCGAGTCTTCTTCCGCCCCGTGTTCCGCAATCTCGTCATTGTAGGGCACAAATAGCAACGATTTTTCGTCTTCAACATGGTAGGAGTTGCGAATGGGGACGCACAGTGTGTAGGACGGCAGTAGCGACCCAGAATGCAACGCTGCTGTTGGAACCGTATTGGTAATACTATTGACAGCCGAGTTGACTGATCCATCCGCGTACCACCGTACCGAGCACGTCTTGTTGCTGTTGTTGTAAGATGATGATCCAGCATTCGCAGCAGTACTGCGCAATGATGACGCATGCGCAGTCTCGCTCAAGGGGATTTGCCAAATCTTCACGTTGCTCATTGGTGCTTGATCATCATCATCGTTGTTGTTGTTGTTGTCGTCGTCGAGATACGATGTTGTTGATGCTACTACCGACAGTGGTACGGACGCCACAGCAGGTCCCTGCCGAGCGTTGACGAGTGGCGTTTCCTTTTTCCGATGCGCCAGCACCACCCGGTCGCGTCGTTCGATCCAAATTTGTTGAAACGCTTCGTATTCGTCCTGTCGTGCATCTGCCTCGACTGCATCCCACGTTGTTCTAGTCAGTAATCGAAATCGAGCGCGTTGTCCCTTTTGGTCGGCAGGAGCGCGGCTCGGCTCATTGTTGTTGTTGTAGTTGGCTCGTTCGGAAGGTGCATCCGAGTCCGAGGACATGATATTTTCTTGCACCAATCTCTGCACGATATACGAGGGGTTTAGCTATGCAGACGGAGTGACTGCGACTGCGACTGTTATTTCTGATTGTGTCTCTCTGTGCGCAACGGGTAAGCGGAGCGAAGTGAAATGGAGCGACAAATGAACCGACCATCGTGGAGTAGACAGCTATTGTGGATTGTGATGGTGGTGTCGAGTATATCTATGCTACTACCGGTACTAAAATAGTCGACGTACACTGTGCTGTACTGTGGAATAGTCGACAATGACATCAAGGTGACAATGTCGACAGTAATCGAAAG
>Ga0307981_1000294_pt1 | contig 52623 bp, 60 predicted proteins | sample OrgLakmetagen987_FD_201849 | JGI IMG/M metagenome (GOLD analysis project Ga0307981, IMG submission 201849) | Saline water microbial communities from Organic Lake, Antarctica - #987 | ecosystem: Environmental > Aquatic > Non-marine Saline and Alkaline > Saline | place: Antarctica: Organic Lake... | reverse complement strand
AGACATATCCATGGTGAGGCGGGGCTCCTGAAAATCTGCTTTTTTGGCTTCGACACCATAAAATTACAGCTTTTCAGAACGTTACGCCACCCTCACCAACACCTCATGCATAATTCGGGTTAAGATAGGGACTGGCTTGTGATATGGAAGGGGTCAATTGCCGACATGCGTCAAAATATCCGTTGCTCCCCCCAAAGGTGCCCGACCCTCAGCTTAGCTGTCGAGTGAATCATCCTCGCGATTCTCGCTTTGCAGACCCTTAAAGCCCGTGGCAACAACGAATTTTTCCGAACTGTCCTGACGGCTTGCAGGCGGCTTGATATTGGCAACCTTGGTAAACCGCTGCTTGAGCAGCTTTTGCAGATCACCTTCTGCACCGCCCGCCAGAACCTTGGCAACGAAGGTCCCGCCCTCTTCCAGCACATCAAACGCGAAATGCGCTGCCGCCTCGCATAAGGCGATGATCCGGTTGTGATCGGTCTGCTTGTGGCCTGAACTGGACGCGGCCATATCGGACATGACAACATCGGCCTTGCCCCCAAGCCAGCCTTTGACTGTCTCGTCGGCGTCGTCTTCCATGAAATCCAGCACGTGAAGTTCGCACCCTGCAATCGGCTCCATCTCTTGCAAATCGATGCCCAGAATTGTGCCGACGTTCTTGCCGGGCTTTTCGCCCAACACATTGCACCGCTTGACCGCGACCTGACACCAGCCACCGGGGGCCGCACCCAGATCAACAATCCGGGCACCGGGCACCAGAAAGCGGTATTTATCGTCCAGTTCCATGATCTTGTAGGCAGCCCGCCCGCGGTATCCTTCGGCATTGGCGCGCTTGACATATGGGTCGTTCAACTGCCGCTGCAACCAACGGGTCGAGCTCAGCTTGCGCCCGCGTGCGGACTTTACCTTGACCTTCAGCTCGCGTTGGCCACGCCCCGAGGTGTTCTTTCCCGACGGTGTCTTGCCTGTAGGTGTCTTGCCCATCAGCTTGGTCCTTCTTCCAAAACGCCATCCGCGCTCATCTGGGCATAAAGCAGCCCCTCGCGCAGACCCCGGTCCGCGACACTTAATCTATCAGTCGGCCAGCACCGCATCAACGCCTGCAAGATCGCCGCCCCCGACATGATCAATGCCTGACGGTCGAGCCCGATCCGCGGATCGGCGCGCCGCCCCCCCGGCCCCATCGCCAGATAGGAATGGATCACCTTGTCGATCTGCGCGCTGGTCATGCGCAAGCCGTCAACTTTGGTCCGGTCATAACGTTTTAACCCCAGATGGCTAGCGGCAACCGTTGTTACGGTGCCAGACGTACCGACAATCTGGAAATGATCTTGCGATTGCGCAGACTGATAGGGGGTAAAGTCGGTCAGGTTCTCCTCGAAGAACCAACTCATCAAGGCAAAGCGCGCGGCGTCATCTTCAACGTCTGAGAATTGGTCGCGCAAGGTCGCAACGCCAAGCGGCACGCTGATCCAATCGACCACGCGGGCCTCTGGAATGTCGGTCTTGGCCTGATGAAAGCCGCCATGCAGCCGCATGATCGACCGCGCACGGTCAGCCTTGGGTACTTTGGAAATGTCGATCCAGACCAGTTCGGTCGATCCGCCACCGATGTCGACCACAAGCAGGTTTTGGGTCTTGCGGTTCACCAAAGGTGCGCAAGATATCACTGCCAGTTGGGCTTCTTCCTCTGGCTTGATGATATCCAGCTTCAGCCCGGTTTCACGCTGTATACGGGCCATAAACTCAGCACCGTTGCTGGCACGGCGGCACGCCTCTGTGGCCACCAGACGCATACGGCGAACCTTGTTGCGGCGCAGTTTTTGCTGACAGATGCGCAATGCCTGAATGGTACGGGTCATCGATCCGCGCGACAACCGCCCGGTTTTCTCAAGCCCTGCCCCAAGCTGGACGGACTTCGAGAAACTGTCGACGACATGAAAACCGCTCCCTTTTGGCTGAGCGATCAGCATGCGACAACTATTTGTACCCAGATCAAGGGCAGCATAGAGTTCGGTCGATCTGGGCGGAACTGGCGCGGGGCTCAGAGCCGGCGGTATATCGAGCGCGCCCGCACCTTTGGGACGCTGTGGCGCCATGGTTTGCGCCTTTCATTACGAGTTGATTTGAGGGTAGTGTTAATCCCCTCTTGGGGCAAGCGGGAAACGCGCCAAGGCCCTCGCGAGTTACGGTTTACCTCACAACCATCTTGAGAATTATGACGCCACACCCCTCTCGCCCCTTTTGGCGTGGCGCTGTAGGGTCGCAACGTCGCAGACGCTGTTTTGAATGTCGAAAAACAGCGACGGGGACAGATCAACAGCCGCTAGAAAACCCTAGCGCAGCCAAGGGAATCAAACATGCCAGAAGTCACCATTGTTTATTGGCGCGACATTCCCGCCCAGATCATTGTCGGCAAAGGCCGTCGCGGATCAAAGCGCCAGCTGCCCGAACGGTTTGAACAGGCCATCGACCGCGCCGCCATGAAAATTGGCGCGGATGACAGCGATGCCTATCTGGCCGAATGGCGCAAAGCCGATGCCTACACGGTCGAAGGCGATCCAGACGCTGTGGCAGATGCCGAAGCCGCACGGATTGATGCCGAATACGACCGCGACCGCATCAAAACGCTAATTGCCAATGATGGCTGGTCGTAACAGTTGATCTCAGCATGAAAGAAATGCTCATGGCCCTTCTCAATTTCCGACGCAAACAAGACCCTGTCGTAGATATGCCAAACCCACAGGTCGAAGCGTTCTTGCAGGATTATTCAATCGAGGTGATGCCGCGCACCGCCGAGAAGGTTGAGGATTTCCGGGATCTGCTGCCCCAGGGCACCCGTGTCTACATCGCCCATATCGAAGGCACTCCGATCGAAGATATGGTTGCAACTGCCGCGCGGCTGAACGCCGACGGTTTTAAGGTCATGCCGCACATGCCCGCGCGCATCATCAAAGACGCCGCAACATTGGAAAACTGGATCGCCATGTATCAGGGCGAAGCAGATGTGAAACAGGCCTTGTTGCTGGCCGGGGGCGTGACCACGCCGCACGGCGATTTCAGCGACAGCATGCAATTGATGGAAACAGGCCTTTTCGACAAGCACGGATTTGAGCGCTTGCACATCGCGGGCCACCCCGAAGGCAACCGTGACATCGACACAGACGGTGCCCGCTTGCGCGTCGACGATGCGCTGCGCTGGAAGCAGGGTTTTTCAGAACGCACAGATGCAAAGATGGCCATCGCCACGCAATTCGCTTTTGAAGCACAGCCGATCATCGAATGGGCGGACAGCCTGAAACACGCAGGCATCAACCTGCCGATCCACATCGGCATTGCCGGCCCTGCGAAATTGCAAACCTTGATCAAATTCGCCATCGCTTGCGGGGTTGGCCCTTCGCTCAAGGTTCTGCAAAAGCGCGCGATGGATGTGACCAAGCTGCTGTTGCCCTACGAGCCCAATGATGTGATCACCGAGCTTGCAGCGCACAAAGCGGCCAACCCGGATTTCAACGTCTTCCACGTGCATTTCTTCCCGCTGGGCGGGATCAAGGCCAATGCGACTTGGGCGATTGAAAACGGCGGCGCGTCTGCACGCCCTGCCAACGCCATTTAACAGCCGTCTGAAGGATAGCAAACCCATGACCAGAACCGTCGTCGAATCCAAAACCAAATCTGCAATCATCGGCTTTGACGAGCCCTTCTGCGTTATCGGGGAACGCATCAACCCGACTGGCCGCAAAATTCTGGCCGAAGAGCTTGAACGCGACGATTTCAGCCGGGTCGAGGCAGATGCGATTGCCCAGGCCGCTGCCGGTGCAAATATCTTGGACGTGAATTCGGGTGCCGTGTTCTCGAACAAGATGGCCGAAGACCCCCGCTATGCCGATAACAATTTCGTTGAACCGACGCTGATGCGCAAGTTGATCGAAGTGGTGCAGCGCGTGGTCGACATTCCGCTGTGCATCGACAGTTCCGTTCCGGGTGCTTTGGAAAACGGCCTTGCCGCCGCCGAGGGCCGTCCGCTGTTGAATTCGGTCACAGGCGAGGAAGAACGGCTTGAGCTGGTCCTCCCGCTGGTCAAGAAATACAATGTGCCGGTCGTGGCGATCTCGAACGATGACACCGGCATTTCCGAAGACCCCGACGTGCGCTTTAACGTCGCCAAAAAGATCGTCGAACGTGCTGCTGATTTTGGCATTCCGGCGTATGATATCGTGGTTGATCCGCTGGTGATGCCCATCGGCGCGATGGCAACTGCGGGCCATCAGGTCTTTACCCTTGTGCGCCGCCTGCGCGAGGAATTGGGCGTGAACACGACCTGTGGCGCGTCTAACATCAGCTTCGGCTTGCCCAACCGTCACGGCATCAACAACGCGTTTTTGCCTATGGCGATGGGGGCTGGCATGACCAGCGCCATCATGAACCCGATCACCCTGCCCGTGAACCAGGCCAAGATCGCCGAACACAAGGCGCTGATCATGGCCGCAGGTATCATCCTGCCCGAAGATATCGACGACGAGACTTTCGTGACCCTGTTCGGTCTGGGATCGACCAAAGCGACACCGGGCAAGGAAATGGAAGCCATCCGCGCGGCCAACTTCCTCTATGATCGCGACCCGAACGGTACCGAGTGGATCAAGTTCAACAAGGTCGCCCCCAAAGCAGGCCAAGAAGGCCGTGGCCGCGCAGGCCGCGTAGGCGGGCGCCGTCGGTAGTCCGCTATTTAGCAAGATTTGAGTTAAGAAAGCCTTGGAAGATAATGATCTTTCAGGGCTTTTCTTTTAAGGCGTTTCATTTCTCGCCGGTCCGCGACGGGGCAAAAGCGCGGCGTGTGCTTTCGCAATGCGAGACCTCTGCACACGGCGCGGTTGCCCCACCGGACCGGAACCATCAAACACAAACCCGCAAACTCTGGATATAACTGAGGGCCCCTCGGGGGTCGGACACTTGGCTATCATTCTCACAAGAAACGCTTTTCCCCGATAGCGCCGCCTTGAAGAGATAGGGCCTCCGACCCGCTGAATATACCTTGTTGGACTTGGTTTGAGCTGTGTCCTGAAAGACTCACGAAACTTAATTATTCAAGTTGTGAGGGTGAACGGGTTGTTATTCACACGGATTTTTTCAAACCTTGCCCAGGCAGTTAAAGATCTTTTCGTGGCGCAAAGACGCCAACCAAGTTTCTCGCACTGAGCGTGGCGCTTGAGTTTCAAGAAAAGGCGTATTTTGAGGTAAAGGCACGTGGCAACATATTTCATTGTTGACAAGAATCAGGCTTCGCTTGGCCCTAACGAAATTCGAGCGGGCGATACGATTGATGTCACAAACGGAGACATCTTCATCTTCTCCGCATCGGCGAATGATAACGTCAGCTTTGAATCCGCTACCGGCGACCCTGCCAATTTCGAAATCAGGTTCGAAACAAGTAACGCCAACAATTTCAACGTCCAGATCAAGGAAAATCTTGATGTGGGCATCGTCATATCCAACGATGCTGATTTGTCTGACATCGACATCAATGCGGATGACGCGCTTTCGGTCGTGATGACCGCCGGTGACAATGTGTCGTTGGGCAAGTTCGAAGGATCTTCGGACGGCGTCGATCTTGTGACCATCGGCAACGGCTTTACGACAGATCACGATATCAAGTTGAACGGCGGGGATAATTTCCTGTCTATCGGCGACAATGCCACCCTTCAGAAGATTGTAACCGAAGGCGGCGCTGACACCATCACCATTGGCGACGGTTTGACCGCAGATCATATCAAGAGTGGCGACGGCGCAGATGTGATCACGATCGGCGATGGCGCTTCGCTTAAAAATATCGAATCGGGAGACGGTGACGACACGATAACTGTTGGCGATGACTTTACCGCAAACGATATCGATACCGGCAATGGGGCTGACGGACTTAGGATCGGTGACGGCGCGGTCGTCGATGACATCGACACAGGCAACGGCAACGATACGGTTACTGTCGGCGATGACTTTACCGCAGATCAGCTAAAAACCAAGGATGGAGATGATGTTGTAACCGTGGGCAGCAACGCGGTGATCAACGATCTCGACGGTGGCAACGGAAACGACCAGCTCAACTCTGACACGGAATTCCCTGGTGCGTCAAATTTCGAAATCATCTGCTTTGCGCGCAGAACGCTTATCGAAACCGAACATGGTAATGTTCCCATCGAGGCTTTGCGGGCAGGCCATCGGATTAGAACGCTGGATAACGGTTTTCAGTGCATCCGCTGGATCGGGTCGACACGCGTGGCGGGTCTGGGGGTGCATGCACCGGTCCGGATTGCCGCCGGTGCGCTTGGAAACGCGCGGCCGCTCTGGGTATCACAGCAACACCGCATGCTTATGTCGGGTTGGAACATCGAGTTGAATTTTGGTGAACGGGAGGTGCTTGTTGCTGCCAAGCATCTTGTCGGGATTGCCGGTATCGACATTGTCGACGTTCCGTCCGTCGAGTATTTCCACATGCTGTTTGACCAGCACGAGATTGTCTTTGCCGAGGGCGTCGAAAGCGAGAGCTTCCATCCTGGTGCTGTTGGGATGGACACTCTGTCCAAGCAAGCGCAAGCGGAAGTATGCTCTTTGTTTTCGGGGCTGCTCACGGAGCCTGAATCATACGGAAAAGCGGCCCGCTTATCGGTAAAATCCTTCGAAGCGCGCATTCTGGCGGCCTGAAGACGACGGTTGATCATGTCGCAAGCGGAAAGGCGCGGCAGGTCAACATGCGCTTTCTTGCGGTGGCGAACCACGATGGCTTCAAGCCCGCGTTTTACCATCGCGAGAGGCTAATTGCCCGCCCTGCCCCAATCGGCCGATTTGTTCTGACGGTCATATTTCCTGATGGGCGCTTAGTGTAGCGCCAGTGTTTTTTCCCTGAGCCACCGCATGAAGCCCATCGGATCACCGACCCAAGCCGTCATCTCTTCCGGTGATATCGGGTCGCCGACGATGGGGCTTTGTACTTTGTCCAAGGCATGACGCACCTCGTGTAACAGCAGCCCCTGGCGCAGTGTCGGGGACAGACGGCTTGCGATCTGATAGGCACGGCTGTTTTGCCCGGTAAAGCGCAGCGGGACGACCGTAGCACCCGAACGTTGGATCATCTTGGCTGTAAAGGCGCTCCATTCCCGTTCAATCGCGGGTCCCATCATCCTGTCCGCAGACGCGACAACACCGGACGGAAACAGCGCAATCACCCCACCGTCTGCCAGATGACGCATCGCAAGGCGGCGCATTTCGATATTCTTGCGCAAAGCATCGGGATCGTGGGCAAAGGGCACCGGCACCATGAACCCGTCGATTTCCGCGACACCCGTCAGCAGGGACCGCGTGAGGATTTTATAATCCGTCCGGACCCGGCCAATAAGTTCCCCCATCACCATCCCGTCAACAAGGCCATGCGGATGATTTGCAGTGACCACCAATGGTCCGGTGCGTGGGATCTTGGCAATTTGCTCATCAGGGGTTTGTACTTCAATCCCCATAACGCTTAACGCCTGGCTCCAGAACGGCTGTCCGTGGGGCACGCCCATGGCCTCGAACTTTCTGATCCGGCGCAGCAATGCGGGCTTTGCCGTCAGAAACTCCATCACCTGAATGATGGTTTGCTGCACCGGATCGGTGAACGTCGTCGCATAGGACAACCGCTTGGGTTCATAGGGCTTGTCGGCAAGCGACGAGCCATCACCCTGACCAGGCGCGGAAATATCTGCCTCTTGGGATGGCGTTGCCAAGGAAGGTTCGTTTTTGCCGGGTCTTTTCTGAACCACGATTGGTATCCCTTTAGGGGTCATAGGGCCGTTTATTGCCCGGAGGCATTTGGCCTGAAAATATATACAGAGCACGCAGCCCGGCGTGAAACCCGAGATGCGGTGGACCCCAAGAAGTAATCTACAGCACTTGGATGGTGGGCGCCCACAATAATCAGATCGGCACCGATCTCGCGAGCCAGTGCCGGGATCCGCACGCCAGCTTTGCCGGTCGTGATCTTGCAATTGATGTCATCTGCATCACCAGCCACAGATTTCAGCTTTTCCATCATGCGGGCCGTCAGGTGGTTTTCCGATTTCACGGTCACAAATTCAGCCGCAAAGCCGGGGATCTGTTCCAACACCGTCACCAGCGTGATGGTGCCCCCCGGCGCAAGCAGCTGGCGCGCAAGGGCGATCTTTTCGGCGACAAGGGCTTCGTGGTCAATGGCCACCGGAATTAGAATGGACTTGGGCATTATCATGTCTCCTTCTTTAGACGTCATGCAGGGAGGATGGGCAAGAACGTAAGGGCCAGCGCCACGACCACCGCTAAAAATAATGTCTCGGCAACCAGCAAGGCGGCAGCGGGTTTGCCGACCTTCATAATCTCTGCAGGGCGTGTTTTCAGCCCCACCGCCGCAATCGCGGTCAGCAGCAACCACCCCGAACCGTCAACCGCTATTGCAAGCAGGACCGGCGGCAAGGTTACAAATGAATTCAGCATCGCAAGCAGAATAAACGCCAGAACAAAGCCGGGGATCAGCGGCGGACGGGCCCCTGAAGGATCAGGCTCGGACGTGCTGCGCAAGATCAACGTGGCCAGAACCACCACCGGGGCCAGCATGGCGACGCGCAGCAGTTTTACCAGTGTCGCTGTTTCGCCCGCCTGTTCCGAGATTGAAAAACCCGCCCCCACCACCTGTGCCACATCGTGGATTGTGGCACCAAGGTAGATGCCGGCGATCACATCGTCAAATCCAAGCGTCTGGCTGACGATCGGATAGATGATCATTGCGATGGTCGACAAAATGGTAACCCCGACGACCGTAAACACCAGCCTGTCGTCCGATTTTTCATCCTTGGGCAGGATCGCGGCGATGGCCAGGGCGGCAGAGGCCCCGCAGATTGCAACGGCCCCTGCCGACAGAAAGGCGAAGCGGTAGCGAAAGCCGAAAAAACGCGACGCGGCAAAACCAAAAGCAATGGTCACCGGCACCATCAGCACCACCATCGCAACAATCGGCCAGCCGAGCCCGCTCATCATCCCAAAGCTGATGCGCAACCCCAGCAGCGCCACACCAAAACGCAGCAATGTCTTAGAGGCGAACGCGATGCCCGGTCCGCAGCGCGGATCATCTACCAGAAAGTTCAGGCTGATCCCAAATAAAAGCGCCAGCAACATCGACGGCGCGCCATAATGCTCTGACACGAACTTGCTTGCCAACGCGATGATCACCGCCACCAGTATCCCCGGTATGATGGATTGGGCACGAGAGTGCATGGCGGCCATATTCATGATGTTGGTCCTAACAGGTTAAGATCGGCAGGTCTGGCCACCGGAATGCTACGCGCCATCGGCCAGGCGTCTGGCAAGCGCAAGGTAATGGGCCGGAACCAACAGCCCGTCGGTTTCGGCACTGCGGATGGCCTGCCGCCTGCGGGTGCCGGGCAAGCGCGCGCCCTCCATCGCCTGAATCGTCGAAAGCAGGCTGCTGACCCGCGCCAGGAAGTCTGAATGTGCATCGGGGCGAATGGCAATCAAGGTCTGCCCGACCCTTGGTGCGGGCCCGTCAGCGGAAAAGAACGACCCGGCCTCAAGGCTGAAGGCGCTGCCGGTAAAGGCTGTAGCAAGGATTTCGACCATCAAGGCAAGGGCCGTGCCTTTCGCCTCGCCGATCGGGATCATTGTTCCTTCAAGTCCTGCTTTGGCGTCTGTTGTCGGTTCGCCCTGCGCATCCAGCGCCCAGCCCAGCGGGATCGGTTGGTTGGATTTATGGGCGTTCATCACCTTGCCTCTGGCGACCTGCGACAGCGACAGGTCAATCACCAAAGGATCGCTGGCGGCCTGCGGCGTGGCAAAGGCGATGGGGTTAGTCCCAAAAACCGGATCTTTCGCCCCCCAAGGCGCAATCGCTTTGGGGGTATTTGCCACCATCAGACCGATCATGCCCGCTTTGGCTATTTTTTCGACCTGTACCGACAGCGTGCCACAATGATGCGAATTGCCAACCGCCATGATCGCGATGCCCATTTCCTCTGCCAAAGGCAGACCCTTGGCAAGGGCTGCATCAAGCGCCGGAAAGGCAAAGCCCTGATCGGCGTCAATCAAAAGGGACGCGGGCCCGCGCAGGGTCGTGGTGATCCTTGCATTCAGGTTGATCTTGCCCGACCGCGCCTGAGCGACATAGTCGGCCAGGCGCGAAAATCCATGCCCGCCTTGGCCTTCGGCTTCGGCTGCGACAAGGGCCGTCGCAACGCACGCACAGACGTCAGGCGGCACGCCAGCCGCAGCAAGGGCGGCGTGGATCAACGCCGTTGCATCGGCAATCGAAATTCGCATTTTATCGGTCACGGGGTACTACCTGCCTTCGGCATGGTGATGGGTGGCCCGATTTTCAGGGCCACCCATGGGTTCATTATGCGCTGCGATAGAGCTTGGTCATCGAGAACTCGCGGTGACCCAGGGCTTCAGCCGCGGTGTTCCGGCCATTGGCCGTGCGGCGGATCATCTCGATCAGCGCATCGCCCGCCTCGTCGATGGTCTGCTCGCGGCGCAAAATACCAGACACGTCGAGGTCAACATGCTCTGACATGGTGCGCACGGTGCGCGGGTTGGCAGTGATCTTGATCACCGGCACGATGGGGTTGCCGACAACGTTGCCCTGACCGGTTGGGAAGGTGTGGATCACGGCACCACCGGCAGCCATCAACGTCACACATTCCGCAGCAGCAGAAGACGAGTCCATGAAATAGAGACCCTTACCCGATTTTGGGGCCTCGGCGGGTTCCAGAATATCGATGAACTGTGACGTGCGTCCGATTTTCTCAAGGTTCCCAAGCGCCTTTTCTTCGATGGTGGTCAGACCGCCTTCGATGTTGCCTTTGGTGGGCTGGCTGTCGGACAGGTCGTCGGTCTGGTGGGCAAAAATGACGTCATTCTGATACGCTTCCCACATCTTGTGCCAACGCTTGCCGACCTCTTCGTTGATCGCGCGCTTCTGGCAGATATGCTCGGCCCCGGTGATCTCGGATGTTTCACCGAAAAAGCCGGTGATGCCTTCGGGAAGCAGCTTGTCGTACATGTTGCCAACCGTGGGGCAAGACCCCAGACCCGTTGTCGTATCGCTTTCGCCGCATTTGGTGGAAATCCACAGCTCGTTGATCGAACATTCCTCACGCTGAATTTCAGTCGCGTGGTGGACGAATTCCTTGGCGGCCCAGGACGCGGCACGAATGGTCTCGAAGTCACCTTTTTGCTCGATCGAGAATTCGGCCACAGGCTTGCCCGTTGCACGAATGCCGTCCGCGATCTTCTTGGTCCAGCTCGGCTCGATCCCGATGACGACGACGGCCGCAACGTTGGCATTGGCCCCTGTGCCGATGATCGTGCGGAAGTGGATGTCAAGGTCTTCGCCAAATTGCAGACGGCCATAGGCATGCGGGATTGCCATCGTGCCTTTGACGTTGTTTGCCACAGCTTCGCAGGCGGCATTCGAGATGTCGTCGACAGGCAGGATGATCACGTGATTGCGCACGCCGACGCGGCCATTTTCACGACGGTAGCCCTGTACGGTGATGTTTGAATATTTGGATGTCATGTTATGGGTCCTTACCAGCGCTTGGTTTTGCAGTTTTGGGTGTGGACATGTTCGCCCTGACCGATATCGGCAATGATCTTGCCGATGTCTTCGCCGTATTTGATGGCAGTATCGCCCGACTTGAGGTCTTTCAAAGCGATCTTGTGACCGATTGGCACGTCATGTTTGGCCGTCAGACGGAAGGTTGAATTGTCGTGGGTAATACAGCAAAGCATATCGGTGCCTGCGGTCAGGCCTTCGACCACGACGACGCCAACGTTGTCGGCCTCTTCGTGCACAAGCAGTTGCGGGATTTCGTTCGGTTTGGGTTTGGTATCGGGCATCAGCGTCTCCAATTATGCTGGTTTGAGAATGATCTTTGGGGCGGCAACCCGGCCTTCGCGAATATCGCGAAACGCTTGGGCACCATCGGCAAGGGGGCGGTTTTCAGCCCAGTCGAGCGGGCCAAGACGGCCGTCGAACATCGCAGCGCAAGTGTCGCGGAAATCTTGCGCGGTATAGGTATAGGTTCCGATAAATGTGATCTCTTGCAGGGTCAGGCGGCGGATATCGAGGCCGGCTGTCCCGCCCCCAAGGCCCACATGCAAGATCACCCCGCCGGGGCGGGTGGCGGCGCTGGCGGTGGCGCGGGTGGCGTCATAGCCCACACAATCCACGGTCAGATCGAACAGCTTTCCGCTGATGTCGTCGGGCGACACCACTTTCACGGATGCGTCCAGTTTCAGATAGTCGCGGCGCAGCGCGTTGGGTTCAGCCACGGTAATATCAGGTACGCCTTGGGCAACCAGACTGATTGCTGCTGCAACCCCGATGGCACCGCCACCAATAACAAGGGCTGATCCCACAGAGCCTTCCCGCGACGCCTCAAGTCCCAGACGCACGGCGTGCCACGACACGGCGACAGGTTCAGCAAGGGCTGCTTTTTCAAGGGATATGTGCGCGGGCACCTGCACAAGATTGCGCTCTGGCATCGCCACGAATTCGGCAAACGCCCCTTCGCGCGGCGGCATCGAGATGATCTGCCGCGTGCTGCACAGATTGTCGCGCCCGGCGACGCAGGCCGCACAGGTTGCGCATGTCACAAGCGGGTTAATCGTCACGCGGGTGCCGTCCCATGTGCCGCCGACGACAGTGCCAGCACCCTCGTGACCCAGGATCAGCGGCGCGGGGCGGCGATCATCGTGGCCCAGATAGGCATGCATGTCCGACCCGCAGATGCCCACGCTGTCGATCCGGATCAGGTGATAGGCAGGGGCCAGAACAGGGTCTGGCACATCGCGGAAAACCAGTTCTTCGACACCGGTATAAACAAGCGCTTTCATTTTGCCGTGAACCCCCCGTCGACCATCAAAACCTGCCCCGTCACATAGGCGCAGGCATCCGAGCAGAAAAACAACAGCGGTCCGTCAAGATCGTGCGGTTCGCCGTTACGGCCCAGACAGGTTTGCGCTGCGTTGCGCGCGGCGCGTTCCAGGTCGTTGAAAACCGCCTCTGTCAGTTCGGTGCGAAAGAACCCCGGACCAATGGCGTTGGCGGTGATGCCATCGCGCGACCACGCCTCAGCCATGGCGCGGGTCAATTGTGCGATGCCGCCTTTCGACGCGCCATAGCTGAGCCCAGCGGGAAAAGCGCGGTGCGACTGGAGCGAGGCAAAATTGACAATCCGCCCCCACCCTTTGGCCCGCATCCCCGGCACCAGATGCTGGGATAGGAAAAACGGCGCGGCAAGGTTCAGATTCAGGGTGATATCCCAGCCCTCCGGCGTGAAATCATCCGCAGCTTCGCGCGTGTTGATGCCCGCCGCATGTACCAAGATATCGGGCGCGCCAAAGGGTTCAGCCGCGCGCCGCGCCAGATCAGCCAACCCCGCGCGGTCGCTCAGATCGTATGGCAGCGCAAAGACCTCGCCCGGTGCCTCGTTTTGCAGCGACGCCAGCGCGTCGGCACGGCGGGCGACCGCGACCACCTTGGCCCCGGCCTGCGACAGCACCAGTGCTGCACGTCTGCCAAGGCCGGAACTGGCCCCGGTGACGCAGGCGACATGGCCGCTCAAATCAGGATGATCGCCAGGTTTCATGCCTATTCTTCCGCCGTCAGATCAAAGGTTTCATCGGGGAAGAATTTGGCCAGCCGGATGTCGGCAGTCCGTGCATGTGCTTCCATCCCCTCAAGGCGGGCGATGCGCGCAGTGGCTTCTGCAATCGGCTTGGCCCCTTCGCGGGTTGAGCGCTGCCATGTCACGATCTTCATGTACTTGTGGACCGAAAGGCCGCCTGTGTATGTCGCAGCTCGACTGGTGGGCAGCACGTGGTTGGTGCCAGACGCCTTGTCGCCAAACGCAACAGTGGTTTCTTCGCCCAGGAACAACGAGCCGTAGCAATGCAGACGCTCAAGCCACCAATCAAGATCCTCGGCCTGAACGGTCAGGTGTTCGGGCGCATATTCATCTGACGTTGATGCCATCTCTTCGCGATCTGCGCACAAGATGACCTCGGCATAGTCCCGCCATGCGGCGGTCGCGTTGGCCGCGTTCACTTCTGGCAGGGTTTCGATCAGCGTCGGCACGAGGCGCATGACCTCTTCGGCGATGCTGCGGTCATCGGTCACCAGCCACACGGGCGAATTGTACCCATGCTCGGCCTGACCGACCAGATCGGTGGCAACGACCATCGGATCAGCCGTTTTGTCCGCAAGTATCAGACTGTCGGTCGGCCCCGCGATCATGTCGATGCCAACGCGGCCGAACAAGATACGCTTGGCCTCGGCGACGAATTGGTTGCCTGGGCCCACAAGGATATTCGCCTTTGGCAGGCCAAACAGACCAAAGGTCATGGCCGCGACGCCCTGCACACCGCCCATCGCCATGATCTTGTCCGCGCCGCTGATATGTGCGGCGTAAACGATCGCTGGGGCAATCCCGACATCCGGGCGCGGCGGCGAGCATGCCACGATGTGATTGCACCCCGCAACCTTGGCCGTGGTCACGGTCATGATGGCAGACGCGATATGCGAATACCGACCGCCCGGCACATAACAGCCCGCCGCATCGACCGGCATGACCTTTTGACCTGCAACCATGCCCGGCACGATCTCAACCTCGATGTTGGTCAGCGTCGCTTTTTGCGCTTCGGCAAAGCGTTTCACGTTGTCATGGCTGAACCGGATGTCGGCTTTGATCTTTTCCGGTACCAGCGCAATAGCGGCGTCGATCTCGTCTTGGGACAGGATGATGCTGCCCTCGTATTTGTCGAATTTGGCAGCATATTCCAACGCCTTTGCGTCGCCGCCTGCTTCGATATCATTCAGGATGCCCTGAACCAATTCATGGACGTCCGAGGCACCACTGCTGGGTGTGAGGGTTGCTTTCTTTAGATACTCGCGTGTCATGATAAGGGTTTCCTATTGATAAGCTGCTGGAAGTAGGATGGTTGAAATCGCGGGGATGTAGGCGATCAGAAGAGTGACAAACAGCATGAAGCCCACGAAAGGGATGGCACGTGCTGCGATCTTGAGGATCGATTCACCGGTAATGCCCGAGACCACGAAAAGATTGAGGCCAAGCGGCGGCGTAATGAACCCGACCCCCAGGGCAGTGATCATCATGATGCAGAACTGGATTTCGTTCATGTCGATGCTTTGCGCCAGCGGGAACAGGATCGGTGCCAGGATTACGATGTTGGGCGTGGTTTCCATCACGCAGCCCGCTGCGATCAGGATCAGGATCATCATCAGGATCAATACCCAAGGATCTTCGCTGACACTTGTGGCTGCGGCCACAAAGCCCTGCGGGACGCCCAGAATAGCCAGTGCCTGCGCCAGCGGCAGCGAGAAGGCGATGATCGGCAGGATGACCCCGTTCACCTTGGCAGAACTGACCAGCATCGCCGGAAAATCCGAAAACTTGAGCGTGCCCAGAATGAACCCGATGGCGATGGTGACGATCACGGCGATGGCACCTGCTTCGGTCGGGGTCAGGCGGCCCGAAAAGATGCCGTAAAAGATGATGCCCGGCACAAGGAAGGCGTACCAACCGGATTTGATTGCCTTCCAAAGGTTTGCCGCCCATTCGCCCATCGTCATCAAACCGCCGCCCTCATAGGCGTGACGCCGGTTTACCAGCGTATTGGTGATCAAGATTGCAAGCAGTACCAGCAAGCCGGGAACGACGGCGGCAAGAAACAGGATCGACACGTTCACGCCAAGCACAAGGCCGATGATGATATAAGCGATCGAGGGCGGGATCAGGATACCAGTACACGCACCCGCAGCGACCAGCGCACAGGCATAGGGGCGCGGATATCCGCTTTCGACCAGACGGTCGATGGTCATGCGACCCACCGCAGCTGCACCCGCTGCATCCGATCCTGAAATCGCGGCGAACATGCCGCAGACCAGAACCGTCGCCGACCCAAAGCCGCCTTTGGCCCAACACGTGATCGCCTCGGCCACATCAAGGAATTTCTTAGAAAGGCCGGTGCGCACCAAAACGTCACCAGTCAGGATGAACAGCGGTACCGCCGTCAAGGCAAAGTGGTCGATACCGTGAAACAGGCTTTCACCCAGCAGGCTCAGCGGCAGTGCGCCCGAGATCATCAGCATCAGGATCGCAGCGGCCCCGATGGAAGCCCAGACCGGCACCGCCAAAGCGATAAGGACGACAAAAACGATGATCGGGATGTAAAAGTCCCAACCAAGGATGACGGGTTGGTTTTGGATTTGTTGCCAAAGCATGTCTTAGCCCCTCAATCAAACAGTTTGTCGCCTTCGTAGACGGGACGCCCGTTACGAAGATCGGAGAGATCCCGAAGGAAGGACTGGACAAGCCGAAACGTGACCAGTGCGAAACCGAAAGGTACGGCGAACAGGAACCAGACCTGGGAAATACGCAGGCCGTGGGTGACAGATCCGAATTTCCACGACACGTGGACGGCTTCCCAGGACCAATACAGCGCGACCAGTGCGACAATGAACATGATCACATCGCCAAACATATAAAGCAGTGTCTTGACGGTGTTGGGGACGTAATTCAGGAGCACGTCGATGCGGATATGGCCGCGTTCTTTGACGGCCGCTGATGCGCCGATCCAAGCAAGGTAGATGAAGGAATAGCGCACCATCTCTTCGCCCCAGATCGAGGAGTACGAGAACACCTCGCGGCGGACGACTTCGATGAACATTGTGCCAACCAGCATCACGTAGAAAACAAGCAACAGCCAACGCTCGGCATTCTTGTTAAGCGCATTATATATCCGCGACATAAATTTCCCCCATTCGGGCGCGTTCAAAAAGCTGCCCGTTCCCTGACTTCAAAACGTCTCGTGAGTATGGTGTGGACCGGCACCCTGTGGGCACCGGTCCGGGGTGCCTTAAGCGTCGTGCACGTAATAACGGCCCATCGTATCCGCGGCCTCTTCAAGGCGCTTGAACGTTTCCATGTTGCCAGCCAGATCCAGCTTGAACTGGTCCCACTCCGGCTTTTGATAGCCGCCTGCTGATTGCCATTCGGCCAACTGGTCATCGGTCAGTGTGTGGAATTCGACGCCGTTCGACATCAGTTCTGACATGGCATAGGCGCGTGCGGCGGGTACCTTGGCAAGGTTCTGCGCCTGGGTGATTTCCCCCGCAAATTCGATGCCTTCCTGAACGTCCATCGGCAGCCCGTTGAACCATTCCAGATTTACGGAATAAACTTGGCTGTCCGGCACAGCCTGGGTGAAGGTCACGTGGCTGAGGATCTCGCCAAAGCCAAAGACGTGCAGCGCACCAACCGAAGGGTCCAGCGCGTCGGCAACACCCTGACGGATGGCCGAAGGTGTCTCGCCCCAAGCAACGGGTGTCGGGTTTGCACCGACCATCCTGTAATACTGCTGCAACATCGCAGAACCGGGCACGCGGAATTTTACACCAGCCATGTCGGCGGGGGTGATGATGGCGTTTCCACCCTGACGGACCGCAACTACGCGCGGGTCAATCACGATGTAGAACAACGACTTGAAGCCCGACGCCTCAATCTTGGGGTCGACTTCGCTTTTCCATGCGTCCGACGATGTCAGGTTGGTAAAGCGCTGGTTGGATCCACAGAAATACGGCAGGTTGATCAGGTCAACGACAGATGCAAAAGGCGCAAAGTTGGCCAGCGAGTGCTGCGCGCACTGTATGGTGCCCGACTGCACGGCCTGCGCCAATGCGCCGCCAGCGCCAAGCTGACCACCGGGGGCCAGACGCACATACACCTTGCCGTTGGTCATGTTCTGGATGTTTTCTTTCAGGTCCAGCTGCATGATCGGATAGCTGCGGTCGGCACTCAAGACATACGCTGTGGCCAGTGTCATGGTGAAGTCGGCAGCGGCTTCACGCTCGCGCTCTTCTGATGCAGTTTGGGCGACGGCCGCGTCTGACCAAAGCAGGCCACCTGCCCCTGCGATCATCGCCGCCGTAAAGCCGCCTGTGCCCGCGGGTTTCAGGAAATTTCTGCGCTCTGCGGAAACGATTTCTTTGTCGTGCTTGTTCATTATGGTTCCTCCCATATGGTTTAGATCGTTCAGGTATCAGGCGTCTGCGCGCCTTTTTTTGCTTGTGCTTCTCGCTGAAGAATGCCGATGACAAAGGAAATGGATGCCGTCATCAACATCAGCAGTTCCGCGACATTTCCCACAAGAGGGCCATCGCCAATCGCGCCGATGGCGACATTCGCTGTGAAGGCCAGAAGTAAGATCAACGCTACAATAAATGCCATCTATCCCCCTAAATCGCTCATTTACCCGGCGATTCGTTAATATGTAAGCGCTTACATTCATTCATGCAAGCGTTTATCTTGATGGCAAATGGACCTTTGGGCCTCGGTATGACCTACTCACTCTTCTTTATTGATTGAAAATAAAGCCGTAGATTGATCTGAGGCATTTCAGAACCTTGAGAAAAAGTATCGCCCCTATGAACCAAGCACCCGATGACAAGCCGATTGCGACCCTCGCGGATGTTGCACGTTATGCGAATGTGTCGACCGCGACGGTTTCGCGCTGTTTGAATTCGCCAGATTTGGTCGTAGCGGCAACACGCGAACGGGTGCTGGATGCGGTCCAACAGCTAGGCTATACGCCGAATTTCGGGGCGCGGGCCCTGGCTGCAAAGCACACGAACACCATCGGGGTCGTCATCCCCACGATGGAAAACGCGGTTTTTGCCCGTGGCATTCAGGCCTTTCAGGAAGAATTGGTGCGCAACGGCAAAACGCTTCTGATCGCCTCCTCGGCCTATGACGAAGCGCTTGAGACAGAACAGGTACGCACCATTGTCGCGCGCGGTGCCGATGGGGTTCTTTTGATCGGCTACCATCGCAGCGACGCGATTTATGAGTTTCTCAAAAGGCGCTCCGTACCCTTTGTCGTTGCGTGGTCGTTTGACCCCGAACGGCCGGAACCTGCCGTAGGGTTTAATAACAAAAGCGGGATGGCCGAGCTGGCACGGCAGGTCATCCTTCACGGTCACCGCAACATCGCGTGTATTTCAGCCCCGATCGCCGCGAACGACCGCGCGCGTGAACGGGTTGCCGGCATCCGGCTTGCCATGACCGAAGCAGGGCTTCTTGGGGATCAGCTGGTGTTGACCCAAACCCCTTACGGGATCGAGGCGGGCGAAATAGCCTTTCGGTCAACCCTTGCAAAAGCGCCAAATACCACGGCTGTAATGTGCGGGAACGACGTGCTTGCCATAGGTGCATTGCGGGCGGCAAAGGAAATGGGGCTTAGGGTGCCCGATGATATCTCCATCACCGGTTTCGACGACATTGAATTGGCCATGCTCGCCGACCCGGCGCTGACAACGGTGCATGTGCCGCACCGCGAAATGGGCCGACGCGCGGCCAGCATGTTGATACAGATGGTCAAACAGCGCGAAGCCTGCGAAAGCATTGAACTTCCTACCGATATCAGATTGCGGCGATCTCTGGGCCCTGCCCCGAGTTAAGACGCCCGGCGGTGCTGTCAGGTGTGGACGGCTCCAAGATCTCCTTCGGGTGTCGGTGGTTGCCCATCAAGACCAAACCTATGACACGCTTGCAGCCCGCGGAAAACATGTTGAAGGTTCAACTGTCGGCGTCTTCTACGGCCTCAGCACATCGCGCAGATTGCTGGCTGGTTCCGAGACTTCACGAAGGTCGAGTGCTGTCAAGATGTCCAGCAGATGGCTTTTCATGAGCGCCTCTGCTTCCTGGCCATCTTTGCGCCGGAACGCATCGATCAGGGCGTGGTGGGCATGCTTCTCGCACAGCGCGCTTTGTCGCTTCCAGTAGATCGCGATGATCAGGGATGATCGCGCAACCAGACGTTCGATGAAGCCAGCGATGGTCGATTGGTCCGCAATCCGCGAAATCTCAATGTGGAACTGGCCGGACAGACGCAGGGCTTTGCCCGGATCGTCTGCCGCCAGAGCGTCATGTTCTGCAGCGATATGCGCCTCAAGTCGGGCAAGCGCTTCGGGCGTCATCCGGTTGGCGGCGGATTGTGCGGTGCGCGGCTCAAGCAGGGCGCGGGCCTCGAACACCTCGCGCGCCTCTTTGACGGTGGGTTGCGCGACAAAGGCCCCGCGATTGCGTTTCTGATCGACCAACTGTGAATGAGACAGCGATTGCAGTGCTGTGCGCACAACGGTCCGCGACACATTGTAGATATCGCTCAACTCATCCTCGCCCAACTTGGTGCCTGGCAGCAGTCGATGTTCGTGGATCGCCTTGCTTAATGAAGCCTCAAGCTTTGCGCTTGGCCCGCTCAAAATTGGCTGGATGAAGTCTTGTAGTTCAATCGAGTTTGTCATTTCGGATCCTTCTCGCCTCTCATGCGGGTTTTGCGAATCGAATTCAAGATCCGACAAGATCGCATTCTTTGTGAGAGATAATTGTATACATCTTTGTGCGCAATAACTGCGCAGACAGGGTTTGCATAGTGTATTTTTTAAGCATTCCTGAACGCCACGAGCCTCCGAGCGTGATTAACAGTTCGTTTGTCCCACTCGGTTCTGCTTGATGATCCCAACACCATTGGGGCTTTTATGACGAACAAAACTGACCTTGAACTGGTCGCGCTGACCAAACGCTACGGCGATACTGTGGCTGTGGACGCGATCTCGCATCACTTCGCATCAGGCGTCTATGCTTGTTTGTTGGGTCCCTCCGGTTGCGGCAAATCTTCGACCTTGCGAATGATTGCAGGCCATGAGGATGTGTCGGACGGCTCCATCGTTCTGTCGGGGCGGGATATTTCCTATCTGCCGCCTGCCAAACGCGGGACGGCGATGATGTTTCAGAACTACGCGCTGTTTCCGCACCTGAGCGTGCGGGACAACGTGGCCTTCAGCCTGAGAATGGCAGGCGTTGACCGGCCAGAGCGCACCAAGCGCGCCAATGAAATGCTTGATCTGGTTGAGATGACCGCCCTTGCCGACCGCAAGCCTGATCAGCTCTCCGGCGGGCAACAACAGCGCGTGGCCCTTGCCCGCGCTTTGATCACACGACCGCAGGTGCTGCTGCTGGACGAGCCCCTTTCGGCGCTTGATCCGTTTTTGCGTATTCGCATGCGGGCCGAGTTGAAACGGCTGCAACGCGAGCTTGGCATCAGCTTTATCCATGTCACCCACGGGCAAGACGAGGCGCTGGCGCTGGCCGACGAAATTATCGTGATGAACAACGCGGTCATCGAACAGGCAGGCCCCGCCCGCGAAGTGTTCAACACCCCCAAAACAGCCTTTGTCGCCCGCTTTATGGGAGGACACAATGTCCTGCAGATGCCCCAAGGCCACATCGCCCTGCGCGCTGACGCGATGCAAATCACCCAAACCGGCGGCGGTAAAATCGATGGCCGTGTTGTGGGCGTTGAATATCAAGGCACGCATGTCGCCCTTACCGCCGAAGTAGCTGGCGGTCAAGAGGTTACGGCGCTCATGCCCGATTCCGCCTTTCTCGAAAAACCCAAGGATCTTGGCGAGGTCGTTGGGTTCAATTGGGAAGACCATGCTGCCCATCCGGTCTCCGCATGAAAAATCGCTACACATCAGAGAGGACAACCAAATGACGACGATTTCAAAAATACGCTACAGCCGCCGTTCGCTGCTGAAAGCCGGCGGAGCAGCCATCGCTGCGTCTGCCTTCCCTGCGCCCATGGTTTGGGGACAGGAAAGCAAGAACATCACCCTGCGCCAGTTCGGCACCGGCGTGTCCAACCTCAACGAGGTGGCGACAAAGGTGAAGGAGGAGCTTGGCATCACCCTTGAGATGACTGCGCTCGACACCGACAGCGTGACCCAGCGTGCCGCCACCCAGCCTGACAGCTTTGACATTGCAGACATCGAGTATTTTGTCGCCAAAAAAGTCTGGCCGTCGGGCAACCTGCAAGCGATGGATGCCAGCAAGATCGACAATTACGACAAGATCGTAGGTATCTTCCGCAATGGCAAACTGACGCCCGATAGCACCATCGCACAGGGCACCGCGCCACACACTGTCGGCTTTGTGGAAGGCCCCAACGCCACAGATTTTGTGGACAACGAATCTGGCTGGATGACCCTGATCCCCACGATCTACAACGCCGACACTCTGGGCATCCGCCCCGACCTGATCGGCCGCCCCATCACCAACTGGTCAGAATTGCTGAACCCCGAGTTCAAGGGCAAGGCCTCGATCCTCGATATTTCTTCGATCGGGATCATGGACATGGCGATGGTCGTGGAATCCATGGGTGAGATGACCTACGGCGACAAGGGCAACATGACCCGCGAGGAGATCGACAAGACCTTCGCGATCTTCACCGAAGCCAAGAAGAATGGCCAGTTCCGCGCCTTCTGGAAGACCTTCGATGAATCCGTGAACCTGATGGCGTCCGGTGAAGTCGTGATCCAGTCCATGTGGTCGCCCGCAATCACCGCGGTGAAATCGCGTGGCATCCCCTGCGTCTACCAACCGCTTGAAGAAGGCTATCGCAGCTGGGGCGGCGGCATCGGCCTGTCGAACTCACTATCCGGCATGGAACTGGATGCGGCCTACGAATACATCAACTGGTATCTCAGCGGTTGGGTCGGCGGGTTCCTGATGCGTCAGGGTTATTATTCTGCCGTGCCAGAAACCTCCAAGAACTTCATGTCCGAGAACGAGTGGGGCTATTGGTTCGAGGGCAAACAAGCCACCGATACGATCACATCGCCTTTCGGTGATGCGCTGGCGCAAGCGGGCGAAGTCCGCGACGGCGGCTCCTTCACGGACCGTATGGGTGCCGTAGCCTGCTGGAACTCTGTCATGGACGAGAACCAGTACATGGTCCGTAAATGGAATGAATTCATCGCGGCCTAAACACAAAACGCACAGGGGCACCGCGCCCCTGTGCGACTCTATCCAATGACCGGACCCTTGATGACAAAACAACTCACCGCATGGATACAAGCCGCGCCGATGGCTTTGGTTCTGCTGGCTTTCCTCGTGGCCCCGATAATCATGATTGTGATCGTCAGCTTCTGGGGTGCAACCGAATATTCGATCTATCCCGCGTTTGAATTCGATAACTATGAATTCCTTTTCGGGTCCCCCGTGACCTACACGGTCTTTTTCAACACCTTCAAATATGCCGCCATCACATGGGTGCTGACTCTGGCAATCGGTTTTACGGTTGCCTATTTTTTGACGTTCGAAGTCCGGTCTCTGAAGTGGCAAGTCGCACTGTTTTTGCTTTGCACGATCCCGTTCTGGACATCCAACATCATCCGTATGATTTCCTGGATCCCGTTTCTGGGCCGCAATGGGCTGGCCAATTCCACGCTGATCTCTTGGGGTGTCATCGACGAGCCGCTTGACTGGTTGCTGTTCAGCGATTTCAGTGTGATCCTTGCCTTTGTTCACCTTTACACCCTGTTCATGGTGGTCCCCATTTTCAATTCGATGATGCGGATCGACCGGTCCCTCATTGAGGCTGCCCGCGACGGGGGGGCAAGCGGCCTGCAAACCCTGCGCCATGTCATCATCCCGCTGTGTAAGCCCGGCATCATGATTGGTACAATCTTTGTAACGACGCTGGTGATGGGCGATTTCATAACTGTCCGGTTTATGTCCGGTAGCCAGCGCGCCAATGTGGGGCGTCTGATCTCCAATGATATCAGCCTGTTGCAATACCCGTCGGCTTCGGCAACTGCCGTTGTCTTGCTGGTGACGGTGCTGATCGTCATCGGGCTGCTGCTGCGCCTTGTCGACATCCGAAAGGAGCTCTGAGATGGAGAAACGTGGTCGTAGTTTTTATGTACTCTCAATCTTTTTCGCGCTCTTCGTGCTGTTTCTATATGGGCCGATCATTACGATTGCGATCCTCAGCTTTCAGGGGCCCCAAGGGGGGCTGACTTTCCCGATGAACGGTGTGTCGCTTCACTGGTTCTATGATCTGTTCGAAGAACAGGCCGTGGGGGATATCTGGGGATCGTTCCGGCGGTCATTTGCACTGGGCCTGATGGTCATGATCGTCACGGTCGTAGTGTCGGTGCTGGGCGGTCTGGCGTTTCGCAAACGGTTCAGGGGGGCCACGTTGCTGTTCTATATGGCCATCGCGTCGCTTGTGATCCCATCAATTCTGATCTCTCTTGGCGTGGGGCTGATCTTTACCCAACTGGGATTGCCCGTCCACTGGGCCAGTTCCGGCTTTGGCAGCCAGCTGACGTGGACACTCCCTTTTGGACTGCTGATCATGTTTGCAGTCTTCAACCGCTTCGACAAAAGCTTTGAAGAAGCCGCACGCGATCAAGGCGCGACCGCATGGCAGACCTTTGCCTATGTCGTCCTGCCCCTCATCGCGCCGTCGCTTTTGGGTGTGGCCTTGTTCGGCTTCACGTTGAGCTATGACGAATTTGCCCGCACCCTGTTGACCGCAGGCAGCTACAACACCCTTCCGCTAGAAATCTTTGGCATGACAACCAACGTCACAACGCCCGTGATCTTTGCGTTGGGCACGCTGACCACGGTGTTTTCATTTTTCACCATCGGGGTGTTTTTCTTGGCTGTCTGGCTGATGTCACGCCGCAAGGATAAAGGCTCTGACGCGGGCAAGGGGATGGTCTGAGCCGATGGCCGTCATCCTCATCAACCCCAACAGCACCGAAGCGATGACCCAAAGCGCGCTGAACGCCGCGAGAGAAACCTCTCCGGAAATCGCGTTCGAAGGCTGGACATCGACCTTCGGCCCCGCGTCCATTGAGGGGGCAAAAGACGGGGCCAAAGCAATCCCCCCGCTGCTGGATTTAGTGCGCAGAGCGTCGGCGTCGGGCGCCGAGGCGATTATCATCGCCTGTTTTGACGACACTGGGTTGGCCGAGGCGCAGGCCCTCGCCGCCTGCCCCGTTATCGGGATCGGGCAGGCAAGCTTTGCGTTTGCGTCACTCCTCTCGGGCCAAACCGCCATTGTGACAACCGTCAAGGCCGCGATTCCGGTCATCACAGCGAACATAAATGCGCAGGGTCACGGTGCCACCATCCAGCATATCGTCGCCGCAGATGTTCCGGTGCTGACCTTGGCCAACGATCCCGCGACAGCACTCAAAAGCTTTCATAGATGCGCATTGTCCCTTCCGCCTCACACCCGCAACCTCATCCTTGGATGCTCTGCCGCGGTTGAAATCCGGGACGATTTACAGGCGCTGGTCGACGTAAAGGTAATCGATGGCGTTTGGGCAGCAGCACGTCTATGTCGGGCCCTCACCGATTGACGCTGGATGTGTCTTTCCCGACGATGGGTCATTAGATTGTGCGATCACGTTGAGCCTTTGCAAAGAGGCCGCAACCAACCTGTTTTCACACCTTAGAGCAAAGACTGAAGCATGCTGTTTGAAAATTTAATTTATAAACAGCAGGATCAAGCATGTTCCCCGTTTCCATTGAAACGATCCAGCAGATGTATGGGCATAACCGCTCCTACTGGCACAAAAGCGCAGTCTACGCGACGAGCAGGACAAGCTGAAACCGGACGCAATCCGGATCAAAATAAAAGGCTTCTTCAGCTAAGTTAATGAAATATGGTGAACCCAGCTGGATTCGAACCAGCGACCTCTGCCTTCGGAGGGCAGCGCTCTATCCAGCTGAGCTATGGGTCCGACTAGGGGCGGTATAGCCAGCCATACCGCCCCCTGCAATTACAAAATCAACCGCGATCAAATCAGCTCAATGTTACGCAAACAGATCGTGAGCCAATTCCAGCGCCTCGATCAGCGTGTCGACCTCGGCTGTGGTGTTGTACATCCCGAACGACGCGCGGCAGGTGGCAGTTTGGTCCAGATGGGTCATCAGCGGTCCGCAGCAATGCTGCCCTGCGCGCACCGCCACGCCTTTTTTATCAAGGATGGTCGAGATATCATGCGCATGTGCCGCCCCATCCAAGGTGAAGCTGAAGATCGCGGCCTTCGTCGGCGTCGTACCCTGCACTTGCAGCCAGTTCAGCCCCGCGAGGCGTCCAACCGTGTAATCGCGCAAGGCGGACTCGTGAGCGGCGATGTTGTCCAGGCCGATGCCCATCATATAGTCGAGCGCCACACCAAGGCCGATGGTCTGGACAATGCCGGGCGTGCCTGCCTCGAATTTCATCGGCGCATCGTTATAGACCACATTGTCTTTGGAGACCTCGCGGATCATATCGCCGCCGCCCAAGAACGGTCGCATCTCGGCCATGCGGGATTTCTTGATATAGATCGCGCCGGACCCTGACGGGCCATAAAGCTTGTGCCCGGTGATTGCGTAGAAATCACAATGAATATCCTGCACATCGACGGGCATGTGCACGGCCGCTTGCGATCCATCGACCAGCACCCGCACGCCTTTAGCATGGGCCCCCGCGGTGATCGCTTTTACGTCCACCACCGTGCCAAGCACGTTCGAGACCTGGGTGATGGCAATCAGCTTGGTCTTGGGCGTAATCGCATCCAGAACTGCTTGCGGGTCCAAGGCCCCTTCTGCGTCCACATCGACCCATTTGATGACCACGCCCTGACGTTCGCGCAAGAAATGCCACGGCACGATATTGGCGTGATGCTCCATCACCGACAGGATGATCTCGTCGCCGGGTTGCAGGTTCGGCATGGCCCAGCCGTAAGCGATCAGATTGATGCCTTCGGTCGTGCCAGAGGTAAAGACGATCTCTTCCTCGTCGCCCGCGTTCAGGAACTTGGCGATCGTACCGCGCACGGATTCATACTTGTCCGTTGCTAGATTAGAAAGGTAGTGCAAGCCACGGTGAACATTGGAGTATTCGTGGGAATAGGCATGGCTGATCGCATCAATCACGACCTGAGGTTTCTGCGCGGACGCGCCGTTGTCCAGATAGACCAAAGGCTTGCCATTGACCTGCCGCGACAGGATTGGAAAGTCGCTGCGGATTTTTTGAACATCAAACACTTGGCATCACTCCTTGGGCTGCAATGCCGACGATCGACAACAGGAAACTAAGACCTAGCACGATCATCGCCATTGCAATAAGCAAGGTGCCGATCGCACGGCCGAGCGTCTCGAACCTGTGGGCGGCTGCGATGAAATTGACCAAAAGCCACATCCCGAAGATCCCCGTGGCCAGCGACAGCAACAGCGAAATGCCCGGAGAAACGAACATCAGCACAAAAATCACAATTTGCGCCAGAATGCGCAGGATTTGCAGGAAGACGATCAGCGACAACATGTCGCCCAACTCCCCTTGCCCGCCAATGGCACGGCCTGTCCAATAAAGACCGTGGGTCGTGACGACCAACACGCCAGATAAAAGCACAAACATCGCCAGCGGACTGGTGAAAAACGCCGGCATCGCCTCGGACGGTTGCAACACGACACTTAGCGAAAAGATCAACGTATTCACGCAAGCCGCCAGCGCCAGCGCCGTCCAAAGCGTATCACGGTCCAGCCGCCAGCCGATGATCTGCTCGGCTGCTGTGCGCGGCTCTCGCAAGGACAGCAGGACCATATTGGTCAATAGAATGCGAATATCCGTACCGTTCATGATGCCTGCCTATAAGCGACCAATAAGCCGCCGATCCAAAACCATAAAAATATGCAAAGCCAAAACAGCCCGACGATCTGAAGTTCAATCCCCGGACCGACAAAGCCTGCCGTCAAACCATGAAGTAGCACGATTGGGCTTGAGGCAAGCAGCGCCCAAAACAGCGCCAAACGCGTGGCGTAGGCCGTAGGATTGCCGCGCAGCAGCTTGAGTATCAGATGCGTAAGGCCTGCCATCGCATAAAGAATCAACGGCGCAATGAACAGCCAAGCCATCAGGGTTGCACCCAAGAGCATGTTCAATTCTGTGCCGTCGATAAAAGACTGCCGCGCCAATCGAGGCGTTTGTGCCACGAAAAAAATCAGGCAAGCGACCATCAGATAGATCAGGTTACGATCTTCGCGGGTACCCTGCCCCAACAGCCGCCGCACGACGGCTGTTGGGTTGCGGTAGCTTGCAACAATTTCGCGCGTGGCCGCCATCAGCTGGCGTGCCGCTCTAGCCAGGAGCCAAGCCGACCTGTGATGTCTTCACGCAGGTTTTCGTCCTCAACTTCCATCACGGCCTCCGCCAGAAACGCCAGCGTCAGAAGATCTGTCGCAGCCCCATGCGGCACACCGCGCGAGCGCAGGTAGAACAAGGCATCCTCGTCAATCGCACCAGAGGTCGAGCCATGCGAACAAGCCACATCATCGGCGTAAATCTCAAGCTCTGGCTTGGCAAGAAACTGGCTGTCTGCGTCCAGCAACAACGACTGGCTGATCTGGTAGCCGTCGGTTTTCTGGGCACCGGCCTTGACCAGGATCTTGCCTTGGAAAACGCCTGTCGCCCCGTTGCGCAGCACCTTTTTGAACACCTGACGGCTTTCGCAATTCACGGCATCATGGGTGATGAACACTGTATCATCGTGGTGGAAATCAGCGCCGTCTCCGACACAGGCACCTGCCACATGCGCCGCCGCATCGTCTCCGGTCAGTTCAATGATGCAATCGTTGCGCGTCATCATGCCGTTGGCCGTCAGAGTGAAGGACTTGAAGGTCGATTCGGTACCAAGTCGGGTAAAGATATGCGTGGCGGCGCGCTGTTCATGGTCACGCCCTTGGGCGCGCACATGGTGGAACGCTGCTTTATCCGCAATCTCGACCTCAAGCACACCATTGTGGCGCGCGGCAACAGGGCCGTTCTCGAGCAGGGTCATTTCCGCCCCTGCATCCAGCTTGATGCAGTGATGCAGCATGGCATCAGCTGTCTCGGACATACGACGATAGATGATATTGACAGGCTTGGACGGGGTGCCGGTCACGTGGATCAAGACGCCATCATCGGCAAAGGCAGTATTCAAGGCCGCCAGGGGACGGGCCACAGGCGTCTGGCCACGGGTCTCTAGCACACCATAAATATCACGTGCCCAATGCAGATCGGAACCCGCTTCTGCCAGCCGTTCAATCGTGATCCCCTCCAGGCTCAGATCGTCCGATGCCGCGGCATCAAAGACACCGTCGACAAAGACGATTTTGAGACGGTCGATCTGATCGAAAAGCGGTGTTTCATCTGATTTGCGCAGCGCTGCGGGTGCAGGCAGGACCTGAACCAGCGTATCGGGGCGGGTATATTTCCAATACTCGTCACGGCGCTGTGGCAAGCCCATCGTCTTGACACGCGACAGCGCGTCCTTGCGCGCCGCCTCGGACCATCCACCTTGCGGCATTTGAAGCGACGCGATCATCGCGTCGGTCGGGGTTTGTTTCAGTGCTGCCTCGGCCATTACGCCACCTCGGCAAGGATGTCGGCATATCCGTTATTTTCAACTTCAAGCGCCAGTTCAGGCCCGCCCGTCTTGATGATACGGCCATCTGCCATGATGTGCACAAAATCCGGTTTGATGTGGTCAAGCAGGCGCTGGTAGTGGGTGATGACCAAAAAGCTGCGCCCTTCAGAGCGCAGGGCATTCACGCCATCGGCCACCAGCTTCATCGCGTCTACGTCCAGACCGGAATCCGTTTCATCCAGAATGCACATCTTTGGCTCAAGCATTGCCATCTGGAGGATTTCGTTCCGCTTTTTCTCGCCGCCGGAAAAACCGACATTAACCGGACGCTTCAGCATTTCAGCGTCGATTTGCAAATCTTTGGCGCGGGCCCGCACGACTTTCAGGAACTCGGCGGCCGACATCTCTTCTTCGCCCCGTGTCTTGCGCTGTGCATTCACGGCAGTGCGCAAAAAGGTCATGTTGCCTACTCCGGGGATTTCCACGGGGTACTGGAACGCAAGGAACAGGCCAGCGGCTGCACGCTCCTCTGGATCCATCTCCAGCAGGTCGACATCTTCAAGCGCGGCAGAGCCGCCTGTGACCTCATAGCCATCCTTGCCCGACAGGACGTAAGACAGCGTCGACTTACCAGAGCCGTTGGGCCCCATGATCGCGTGAACCGTACCGGATTCGATCTCTAAATCGACACCTTTGAGGATCTGCTTGTCTTCGTCTTCCAATTTAACCTTCAGGCCTTTGATGCTCAGCATGGGATGGTCCTTTTCTTATGCGTCTGCGCTGCAATGACAGCGAATGGATTGAATGAAAAGCCCGCCTTGGCGGTGTTTTCGTTGAATTGTTTCATGCATCAATTCCCGCCCGTAAGGCATTGGGAAAGCTTGCATAAAGTGCGTCTCGACAGGCATCTATGCCCGCCTGATACGGCAGTGGAGCGTCTGGCTTGGGCAGATCAGCCATCGGGATGTCCTCGATCTGGATGGGGCTTGGCATCGCACGGCCCACAGATGCTGCATAGTCCAGGTATTTCAATCGCGATTGGCCGGAAGGTGCCAACCAGGTATTCGAAACGCCGTAGGCGTCGGCAACAATCAACCCGTGAAGGGAAGACGCAAAAACATGGTCACACGCAGCAATCGCGGCACAGACCCGTTCGGCGGGATCGCGTGGATCAATCAACTGGTACTTCGGATCGCTGTCCAAAAGTGCTGCCAGCACCAGATCATCCATCAAGGTGTGATGTGGCACAATCCCGATCTTGCCGTTGGGGTTTCGTGGCGCAGGCCAGACATCGCTGATCAACAATCCCGGATCGCCAAAGCGTGACACCTCAAGCTCGAGCAAGGCAGCAGTGATCGGGCCGCGCACAAGTGCGATCTTCACATGCTTGGTAAATTTCACGCCGTGAACGGGATGCAAAAGCCCTGCCCCCCAGATCGTGGGACGTATGTCTTTTGCTGACGAATAGGTCCGTTTGACCACTTGCAGAAGCGACCCAACAGCCCAGACCTGCGCACGATTCACACCCGCGTGTATGACCTTTCGGCCCGACACATGCGCCAGCACCACGGGGCTGATGGCGTCCCCGAAATTCGGGACCGCCTTCCACCAATGCAGGGACAGGGGTTTTGTGTCGGCAACGGTCGTCATCAGCCCAGTCGCACCACCGTGCCCGAGACCATCATCATGCTGTCGCCGATGATTTCATGGTCGGTATCAATGTTCGTCGTGGTCAGAATCATTTCTCCTTCCCTTCGCGAAAGACAACCAAGGCCACGCGGATCGCGGCATAAACCATGGCGAAGATCAGCATTGAGAAGAAGGTGGATTTGAACCCCTCTAGGGAAAAGCCATCCGTCCGAAACAAAGTGATCAACACCCAGAACACCACCGCCGCAACGGATATATCCCATGTCAATTTACGCATCATGTCGCGTTACCCCACGGAGCCTTCCAGCGAGATCGCTACAAGCGCCTGCGCTTCCATGGCAAACTCCATCGGCAGCGCTTGCAGCACGTCCTTGCAGAACCCGTTGACGACCAGCGCCACGGCTTCTTCCTCGTCCATGCCGCGCGAACGGCAATAGAACAGCTGATCGTCGTCTACCTTGGATGTCGTCGCCTCGTGCTCGACCCGGCTCGAGTTATTTTTGACCTCGATATAGGGCACGGTGTGGGCGCCACACTTGTCGCCGATCAGCAAGCTGTCGCATTGGGTGTAGTTGCGCGATTCCTTGGCCTTGGGGTGCATGGAGACGAGGCCACGGTATGTGTTCTGCGCCTTGCCCGCGCTGATCCCTTTGGACACGATCCGCGACTTGGTGCGCTTGCCCAGATGGATCATCTTGGTGCCCGTATCGGCCTGCTGCATGTTGTTGGCGATGGCGATCGAATAGAACTCGCCCTGTGAATCGTCGCCGCGCAAAATGCAGCTTGGGTATTTCCACGTCACCGCAGAGCCGGTTTCGACCTGCGTCCACATCACCTTGGCGCGATCCCCACGGCAATCGGCCCGCTTTGTCACAAAGTTATAGATCCCGCCTTTGCCGTTCTCGTCACCGGGATACCAGTTTTGCACGGTGGAGTATTTCACCTCTGCGTCTTCCTCGATGATGATCTCGACCACGGCTGCGTGCAGTTGCGACTCGTCGCGCTGCGGGGCGGTACAGCCTTCAAGATAGGACACATAGGACCCTTTGTCGGCGATGATCAGCGTGCGTTCAAACTGGCCGGTGTTCTCAGCGTTGATGCGGAAATAGGTCGACAGCTCCATCGGGCAGCGCACGCCCGGCGGCACATAAACAAACGAACCGTCGGAAAATACAGCGGAGTTCAGCGTGGCATAGAAGTTGTCATTCACCGGCACAACCGAGCCAAGGTATTTCTTGACCAACTCGGGATGATCGCGGATCGCCTCTGAGATCGAACAAAAGATCACGCCGGCCGCCTTCAGTTCTTTCTGAAAGGTCGTGCCCACGGATACAGAGTCAAACACCGCATCCACAGCAACCTTGCGCGGTGCATCTGTCATCTCTTCGGCACCTTCGACACCCGCCAGCAACGCCTGCTCTTTCAAGGGAATACCCAGCTTCTTATAGGTTTCGAGCAGCTTTGGGTCTACATCATCCAGTGACTTTGGCTTGACGGCCATAGATGTTGGACGGGCATAGTAATACTGGTTCTGAAAATCGATCTTTGGGTAATCGACCATCGCCCAGGTCGGCTCTTTTTTGGTGAGCCAAATATCATAGGCGTCAAGGCGCCACTGCGTCATCCACTCTGGCTCTTCGTTCTTTTCCGAGATCAACTTGACGATATCGGTGTTCAGACCCAAGGGCGCATAGTCCATTTCAATGTCGGTCGACCAGCCATGCTTGTAAGCACCGCCAACTTCGCGCACCGCATCAACGGTTTCCTGATCGACGCCGTCTTTTACAATTGTCGTGTCCATGATCGTCTTCCTCTCGCTGTCGGCGTTAAGCCGCCCGCATCTGGTGTTTCTCGAATTTCATTGCCCAGGCTTTTGCAAAGCGCTGCACATCTTCCAGTGTTGTCTCAAGGCCCAGCGACACTCGGATCGCACTTGCGGCCTCAACATCGTCATAGCCCATGGCCTGCAAAACCTTGCTGGCCTTGACCTTGCCACTTGAACAGGCAGAACCTGCCGAAATCGCAAAGCCTGCCAGGTCCATCTGCATCACTTGCGTCTCGCCCTTCCAGCCGGGGGTCAGGATGCAGGATGTGTTTGGCAGACGCGGACTTCCTTTCCCGACAAAAATAGTCTGATCAGAGGCAGCCGCAATAGTCTTTTCTAGAATATTTCTAAACTGGGCCACTTCGTCCCACCTTCCGGCGCTTACATCGCGCGCTGCCGCTTCGACTGCAGCCCCAAATCCGGCAATGCCGATCAGGTTTTCCGTGCCTGAACGGCGGTTCATTTCTTGACCTCCGCCGCGCAGGATCGGTTCGGGGTCTTCTGCGGTGAAATTGATCAGCGCGCCCACCCCCTTAGGCCCGCCCAACTTATGCGCTGACAAAATAGCATAGGACGGCGTGACATCGCCGTAGACCACAGGCATCTTGCCCGCCAACTGGGTGATATCGCAGATCGTTGAATGCTCTGCCGTGCTGCCAACAACCTTGCCAGCATCCCCAAGAATACCCGTCTCGCTGTTGGCCGCAGACATCGCGACCAAACCGGCATCCGCTGTTGCGCCTGATCCAACTGTGACTTCGCTCCAGACGCCCAGACAGTCATGCTCCGTCGGCAGCGCGGCAAAGACACCACCGTGACGCGCCTTTTGTGCCACAGCCAAAGCAGCCGCTTCAGTGGCACTGCTGGTGAAAATCACCTGGGTTGCCTTGCAGCCCACCAAAGCCGCAACCTGCGCACGCGCCCGCTCTACCAGCATCTTGGCCGCACGCCCTTCGGAATGCACGCTGGAAGGATTGCCTACGACATCAAGCGCAGCAATCATCGCAGCACGCGCCTCGGCACGGACTGGCGTGGTCGCATTATGGTCAAGGTATGTCCTCACACCTCATCAACCAATGCAAATAGGTTCGGCACCGCCGGGCATGGAGCCAGTTCATTGGCCACGACATCGGAAAGACGGGTTTGATGCAGGAACACATAGACCTGAGCGCTCAACCCCTCCCACAGTCGGTTGGTCAAGGACTGCGCGCGGCTGCCCGATGACCCGCCCGAAGCCCCGGCCCCGATGTGCATGGCGTCGACTTTTTCATCGACCGCCACCAGAATATCTACCACGCGAATATCAGAGGCAGGCCTTCCCAAACGGTAACCGCCACCGGGGCCACGTACCGAAGCAACCAGTTCGGCGCGGCGCAATTTGACGAAAAGCTGCTCAAGATACGGGAGCGAAATCGACTGACGCTCGGCAATATCGCCCAAAGATACCAGTGCGCCACTGGGTTGCAGCGCAATATCGGTCAGTGCCACCATGGCATAGCGCCCTTTGGTCGACAGCTTCATCTTGGTTATCCCCTTGTCAAAATCGCCTGTTTGATTGACGGCGACGCTTGAAATGCCTAAGTGAATTGCCTGACCCCCAGAAAAGCTGGGATCACACAAGTTAGAACCGTTCTAAGATGTCTTAGCGAATTCGTCAACTATTCCGCTACACCTTAAAACCCCAAAGCAGGGACGCCCATGCCCGAGGTTATTTTTCCCGGACCCGAAGGCCGCCTCGAAGGCCGCTATCATCCTCAAAAAGAACGCGACGCGCCGATCGCCATTCTGTTGCATCCGCACCCGCAGTTCGGCGGCAACATGAACCATAAGGTCGTGTATAACATGCACTACGCATTTTATCGCATGGGCTTTACGGTGCTGCGGTTCAACTTCCGTGGCGTTGGTCGCAGTCAGGGCGAATATGATCAGGGCATCGGAGAGCTTTCCGATGCTGCCTCGGCACTCGATTATTTGCAGTCGATGAACAACAACTCCAAGCATTGCTGGGTTGCAGGATTTTCATTCGGTGCCTGGATCGGAATGCAGCTTTTGATGCGCAGGCCAGAGATCACAGGATTCATATCGGTCGCACCACCCGCGAATATGTATGACTTCAGCTTTCTGGCACCCTGCCCGGCTTCGGGTCTGGTGATCAACGGCACCGCAGACCGCGTGGCCCCGCCAGCAGATACCGTGAATCTGGTCAACAAACTGCACGAACAAAAAGGCATCACCATTACGCATCAGGAAGTCGAAGGCGCAGGCCATTTCTTTGAAGAGCCGCACATGGATACGCTGATCACGTCGACCACGGATTACGTCAAGCGCCGCCTGACAGAGACAACCCGCTAATGGCCGACCAGAACGTCGTCGACATGGCCAACCAACTGGCCGAGGAATGTCTGGCGGTCCAACGTGAAACAGGCAATGACCGTTTGTTCATGGAGGTCGCGACCGTTCTTGGGGCGTCTTCCCAAACAATGGAAGAGGCGTTTGTGACAGCGATCCGCACCCGGATGGCAACATTTCAGGGACGCGCCTTTCTTGAGAAAGCGCTGGCTGCGCATAAAGGGAAAGCCCCGCAGGCATGACCACACGACTTGAGCAACAACTTGCCTTTTTGAACGAGGCGGACAAGCTCAAGTCGGTCACGCGCGGCACCTTGCTGTGCGATGCCTCGCGGCGTGAAAACTCGGCTGAACACAGCTGGCATCTAACGCTTTATGCGTTGGTGCTGGCGGATCAGGCCGGGCCGGATGTCGACATCACCCGCGTGATGAAAATGCTTGTCCTGCATGATCTGGTCGAAATTGACGCGGGCGACAATCCCATCTTCGGCGATTATGACCCCACCGACATGAAGCTGCAGGAAGAAGCAGCCGCTGAACGTATATTTGGGATACTTCCCAATGATTTACGCGACGAACTTCGTGCAACATGGGAAGAGTTCGAAGCCAATGAAAGCGCGTCGGCGCAATTTGCCAAATCCCTTGATCGCTTTCAACCACCGATGCAAAATCTGCAATCCGGTGGCGGCAGTTGGGTCGAATATAACGTGACCGAAGCGCAATTCATCACCAAAGTCGGCTCGAAAATAAAAAAGGGCGCGCCGGGGCTTTGGCACTTTGCTCAAAAGAAGGTCAGTGCCTGGTTTGCAGCCAATCGCTAGAGTTTTCTGTTGGGCTTTTGCCTGATTTTCAATCATCCTTCACACAATCTGAACACCACTGCGCATAAATTGGATTGATATTCTGTATACAAATGTATACCGTAGAATGCCAAACCTGCTATTGCCAAAAAAGATGCATCAAAGGAACGCCCCTATGACGAAGATCAAGGTAGAGAACCCGATTGTCGAACTCGACGGCGATGAGATGACCCGGATTATATGGGACTTCATCAAGAAAAAGCTGATCCTGCCCTATCTCGATATTGATCTGAAATATTATGATCTGGGGATGGAAGTTCGCGACGAGACGAATGACCAGATCACCATTGATGCGGCCCATGCGATCAAGGAATACGGCGTTGGCGTCAAATGCGCGACCATTACGCCGGATGAAGCGCGGGTCGAGGAGTTTGGCCTGAAAGAGATGTGGCGCTCGCCCAACGGGACGATCCGGAACATCCTGGGCGGCGTGATTTTCCGCCAACCGATCATCTGCAAAAACGTGCCGCGCCTTGTCCCCGGCTGGACCAAGCCCATCGTTGTGGGCCGTCACGCGTTTGGCGACCAGTATAAGGCAACCGATTTCAAGTTCCCCGGCAAAGGCAAACTGACGCTGAAATTTGTTGGCGAAGACGGGACCGAGATTGAACGCGAAGTATATGACGCCCCTGATTCCGGCGTCGTCATGGCAATGTATAACCTTGATAAGTCCATCATCGACTTTGCCCGCGCCTCGATGAATTATGGTCTTAATCTGGGATGGCCTGTGTATCTGAGCACCAAGAACACAATTCTCAAGCAGTACGACGGGCGGTTCCTTGAACTTTTCCAGCAGGTCTACGAGACTGAATTTGCTGATAAATTCAAGGCGAAAGGGATTACCTACGAACACCGGCTGATCGACGACATGGTCGCATGCGCCATGAAATGGAACGGCGGCTATGTCTGGGCCTGCAAAAACTACGACGGCGATGTGCAATCCGATACCGTGGCACAAGGCTTCGGCTCGCTTGGCCTGATGACCTCTGTTCTGATGACGCCCGATGGCCAAACGGTCGAGGCGGAAGCCGCGCACGGCACTGTCACCCGCCACTACCGCCAGCACCAAAAAGGCGAGCAAACCTCGACCAACTCCATCGCGTCGATCTATGCGTGGACGGGCGGGCTGAAGCATCGCGGCAAGCTGGACGGCAACATCGAACTGACCCGATTTGCCGAAACGCTGGAAAAAACTGTCGTGGACACGGTCGAGGCGGGCCACATGACCAAAGACCTTGCCCTGCTTGTTGGACCCAACCAAGGCTGGCTTACGACCATGGGTTTTCTGGAGAAGGTCGATGAAAACCTGAACGCCGCCCTCAAGGGCTAGGCCCAAAGGCCGTCCGGCTCCGGGCGGCCATTTTTTAGGCAGATGTGCCGCAGAACGCAACGTTCTGCCTAAAGCAGAAGAAAAGTGTCATGTCTCGCTAGACAGGTCAACATCTCTGCCATATCGCATGTCTATGAAGCACAACCTAAGTACAGATCACAGCGTAATTGATGACATTCAGGGAATCGGACTGGGCGTCTTCCTGTGCGGCTTGGGGATCTATTTCCTGACATCTGTAGGGCTGATCACGGGCCAGACGGCGGGCCTGGCGGTGATCATCGCCTATCTGACCGGCTATTCCTTTGGGATTGTGTTTTTTGTCATCAACCTGCCGTTCTATTTTGTGGCATACAAGCGATTAGGATTAGAGTTCACCGTCAAGTCCCTGATTTCAGTTACCCTTTTGTCTGTCGTCACCACGTTTTTGCCATTTGGCTTTACCATTCAAACCCTTGATCCCGCACTTGGTTCGGTCATCTTCGGATGCCTTGTCGGCCTTGGGTTGCTGGCCATGTTTCGCCACAATGGATCGTTGGGCGGTCTTGGCGTGATCGCACTGCTTGTGCAGGACACGACAGGGTTCAAGGCAGGCTGGGTCCAACTTATCACGGACGTCGTCATTTTCGGCGCGGCCTTCTTTCTGTTCCCAGCCTCCATCGTCTTCTATTCTCTGTTGGGGGCCATCGTGCTGAACCTGATTATCACCTTCAATCACCGCCGCGACCGCTATATCGCAACCTGAACTTAGGCCCCGCGGTTGTGGGTTTTGGCATAAAGCTTTGCAATGATGCCGCTGGCAGTTTTCTCAAACAGGCAGGGAATCAGCGCATGCACCAATGCCGCACCTGCCGCTGCAAAAAGCAGACCCGCGAATTTCAGCGCAAAGCCCATATGTTGGAAAAAGGTCTCGTCCACTTTGGCCGGGTGGTCCAGAAAAACACGTGAAATCATTGAGATGCTCCTGATGCAATGCGGGTTCACCCAAACCTAGCAAAGCACGGATAGGCATATGTCCCAAGATTCGAGATAATTTTGATTGATGTGGGATAAAATCTCAATATTGATGGATATATGAGAACATATGATGATATTGACCGCCGCATCCTGGACGAATTGCAACGAGACGCCAGTCAATCGCTGGATCAGATCAGTGACCGGATCAGCCTGTCCCGCAATGCCTGCTGGCGCCGCATCCGTGCCATGGAAGACGACGGTGTCATAACTGCCCGCGTGGCCCTTTTGGATCCTGCGAAACTGGGGCTCGGGCTGACTGTTTTCATGCAGATCCGCACAAACGCCCATGAACCGGGCTGGTTACAAAAATTCTCGACGGCGACCAGAACCATGCCCGAAATCCAAGGCGTCTACCGCATGACGGGCGATCTGGACTATTTGATCCGCGCCCGCGTTGCCGATATGGCAGGGTACGACCGCTTGTATCAAACCTTGATCCGCAAGGTGCCACTGTCTGACGTCTCGGCCAGTTTCGTGATGGAAGAGATCAAGGAAACGACTGCCCTGCCCCTTTGAAAAGGATTTCAGAACAATGCATTACCTTTGGCTGTTCATCGCAATTGTGTCTGAAACCATGGGCACGACTGCCTTGCAGGCGTCCCAGCAGTTCACGCGCCTTTGGCCGTCGGTCGGGGTGGTGATATTCTATCTGATCTCGTTTTACTTCATGGCGCTGGCGCTCAAGGTGATGCCCGTCGGCATCGTCTACGCGATCTGGTCGGGGCTTGGCATCGTGTGTATTGCGGCCATTGGCTATGTGGTCTTCGGGCAAAAACTGGATTTTCCGGCGCTGTTCGGACTGGTCATGATCATTGCCGGTATTTTGGTGATCCACCTCTTCTCGAACACGACAACACATTGACTGGCGACAAAACGCTCCCGGCAGTCACGTTGATACCCCTGCCACAGGATTAGGGCTGGCTTTCTGCGGCGTCTCACGTTATCCGCGGCGCAAATGCTGCGGTGCAACAGTGCGCGCGGCCCGCTTTCCTATCAAAGGCATACCCCAATGGACATGCGCAACATCGCAATCATCGCTCACGTTGACCACGGCAAAACGACGCTGGTAGACGAACTTCTAAAACAATCCGGCACCTACCGTGAAAACCAGGCGACAACCGAGCGCGCCATGGACAGCAACGACCTTGAGCGCGAGCGCGGCATCACGATCTTTGCCAAGCCGACAAGCGTCGAGTGGAAAGGCCTGCGGATCAATATTGTTGACACCCCTGGCCACGCCGACTTTGGCGGCGAAGTGGAACGCATTCTGTCGATGGTTGACGGTGTTGTGTTGCTTGTGGATGCCGCCGAGGGCCCGATGCCCCAGACAAAATTCGTGACCTCCAAGGCGCTGGCATTGGGCCTGAACCCCATCGTTGTGCTGAACAAGGTCGACAAGGGCGATGCAGAACCTGATCGTGCACTGGACGAGTGTTTTGACCTGTTCGCCAGCCTTGGTGCCAATGACGAGCAGCTTGATTTTCCGCACATGTATGCCTCGGGCCGCAACGGCTGGGCCGATATGGAACTGGACGGCCCGCGCAAGGATTTGTCGGCGCTGTTCGATCTGATCGTCAAGCACGTAAAAGCCCCCAAGCAGCTGAAAGACATCGACAAGCCGTTCACCATGCTGGCCACCACGCTGGGCGCCGACGCGTTCATCGGCCGCATGCTGACAGGCCGCGTTGAAACCGGGCAGTTGAAAACGGGCGAGCAGGTCAAAGCCCTGTCGCGTGACGGCAAGCTGATCGAGAACTTCCGCGTTACCAAAATCATGGCGTTCCGCGGTCTTAGCCAGCAGCCCATCGAGGTTGCAGAAGCCGGCGATATCGTATCCATCGCAGGGATGACGAAAGCCACCGTGGCCGACAGCATTGTCGCCCAGTCGGTTGACACCGCTTTGCCAGCGCAGCCGATAGATCCACCCACAATTACCATCACCTTTGGCATCAACGACAGCCCGTTGGCAGGTCGTGACGGCAAGAAGGTTCAGTCGCGCGTCATTCGTGACCGTTTGATGAAAGAAGCCGAATCCAACGTGGCGATCAAGGTGACCGACACCCCCGGCGGTGAAGCGTTCGAAGTCGCCGGTCGTGGCGAACTTCAGATGGGTGTTTTGATTGAAAACATGCGTCGCGAAGGGTTTGAGCTGTCTGTATCGCGGCCGCAGGTTCTGTTCCGCCAAGGTGAGAATGGCGAGCGTCTTGAGCCGATCGAAGAAGTTACCATCGACGTGGATGACGAATACTCTGGCGCGGTGATCGAGAAAATCACCGGTCCGCGCAAAGGCGAGTTGGCCGAGATGAAGCCCGCCGGCGCTGGCAAGACCCGCATCATTGCGCTGGTCCCGTCACGTGGCCTGATCGGCTATCACGGCGAATTCCTGACAGATACCCGTGGCACTGGTGTTCTGAACCGCGTGTTCAGCACGTGGGCACCGCACAAGGGCCCGATCCCGGGTCGTCGCGCCGGTGTTCTGATCTCGATGGAAAACGGCACATCCGTATCCTACGCTTTGTGGAAACTGGAAGATCGCGGTCGGTTCTTTATCGGGGCGCAAGAAGCGGTCTATCAAGGCATGATCATTGGCGAACACAGCCGTGAGAATGACCTTGAGGTTAACCCGCTGAAGGGGAAGCAGCTGACCAACGTGCGTGCCTCGGGTACGGATGAAGCGGTACGCCTGACCACGCCCATCACCCTGACGCTTGAGCAGGCGATTGCGTATATCGATGATGACGAGCTGGTAGAAGTCACGCCAAACGCAGTGCGGATGCGCAAGCGCTATCTTGACCCACATGAGCGCAAGCGGATGTCTAAGTCTGCTTGATATAAGCACCGGACCGGGGGCCAGCCCCCGGACCCCCGGGATTTTTTCCCATTTGGAATGGGCCGTTGTGGTCGATTTTCGCTAGGGTGCGATAACGATACGGTCGACGGGTGACAACGTCCCATCCGCATTGCGTTTGGCGACAATGATCTCTCCTGACCGGGTCGAAGTGCCAGCAAGCCCGCTTATGTTAACCTGATGCGTCACCAGCAGAACTTTTGCATCCTTTGGCAACGCCGCAAGCCCGGCAAGAATCTCTTGTCGTTGGGCCTGCGCGGTACTGCGATCTTGGAAAAAAGAATTCAAGGCCGGCTTGTCAATCACCGGACCTACGTTCAGCAGCCTTGCCGTTTCGCGTGTGCGGCACCATTGGCTGGTCCAGACCTGATCAAAACGGATGTCCGCATCGCGTATCATTTGCCCGATCGCGCGAGCCTGTGCACGCCCCCGATCACTCAGGTTGCGCTGCGTGCTACAGTCATTGAGCTTGAAATCAGCCGGGTCACCGCCACCGGGGGCCAAGGCGTGCCGCATCAAAGCGACTGTGCCGGCTGTGTTTAAAGATGATATGTCTTGTGCCGCCACCCCGAAGGGCAGAAGCGCAAGCAGAAAGATGATCACTGGTTTCATATAGGACAGATAGAGCACGCAGTGAGAGCGTCCAGAACTCAGTCTTCTATTTCGATGACCATCAACTCGCGCTCTGACGCGCCCTTGGCATGAGACAGCGCTTGTTGGTAGGCGGGCGAATTATAGCATGCAACGGCTTCTTCTAGCGTGGGGAAGCGGGCGACGACATTGCGGGGCCGCTCTTTGCCCTCAAGTTGCACAAATCGCGCACCACGGGCCAGAAATTTACCCCCATGATCTGCGATCGCAGGGCCTGCAAGCTTGGCGTAATCACCATATGCGGTCTCGTCCGTGACGGTGACATGCGCGATCCAAAGGGCTGGCATGGTATTATCCTTTCAAGATGGCTTCAGCGACGGCGATGGCCGCGTCGGCATTTGCAATATCTTTGGCACCACCCTGGGCCATGTCAGGACGACCACCGCCGCCCTTGCCCCCCAGTTCGGCAACCACCGCTTTGACAATATCAACGGCCGATGCCTTGGATGTCAGATCGGCCGTGACACCAGCCGCAACCGCAGCTTTACCGTCGGCGTCAGCAATAAGCAAAACAACGCCACTTCCCAGTTTGGCCTTATATTCATCAACCAACGCAGGCAAATCCTTGCCCGTCACGGCAGACAGAACCTGAGACATGAACTTCATCCCGGCAACGTCGCGCGCCTCTGGGGCGGAAGCACTGCCGCCTGACATCGCAAGCTCGCGACGCAGTTGGGCAACCTCGTTGCTGAGCGCCTTGCGCTCCTCCAACAGGGCGCGCACCCGGTCTGGCACATCTGCGGTCGAGGTCTTGAGATCAGACGCAATCCGCGAAAGCGCCGTTTCCTGCGCCCGCAGCCAAGTCAAAGCCTCGGTCCCCGTCAGCGCCTCGATCCGGCGGATTCCGGAGCTGCTTGAGCTGTCGCCCAGCAACACAAACGCACCGATGTCACCGGTTTGACGCACATGGGTGCCGCCACACAGTTCCAGCGAATAGGTTGCCTTGTCCGCACCCTTGCCTGATCCGGCCTGACGGCCCATCGACACGACACGCACTTCGTCACCGTATTTTTCACTGAACAAAGCCTGTGCACCCAAAGCGCGGGCATCATCTGGCGTCATGATACGCGTATCGACCGGCGCGTTTTGACGGATGTAGCTGTTCACTTCTTGCTCGACCTGAGCCAGCTCGTCGGATGTCATGGCGGTGTTGTGACTGTAGTCAAACCGCAAGCGATCCGCCGCGTTCAACGACCCGCGCTGAGCAACCTTATCGCCTAGCGCATTGCGCAACGCTTCGTGCAGCAAATGCGTGGCTGAGTGGTTGGCACGAATGGCGGTACGGCGTGCGTGATCGACGGCAAGCACAGCGGCCTGCCCTTTGGTGACAGTGCCATCGCTGACATCGCCAAAGTGAATGAACACACCAGCCGTCTTGCGGGTATCGGTGATGTTGATGGTACCGGTGTCGGTTTTAATCACACCGGTATCGCCCACCTGCCCGCCGCTTTCGGCATAAAAAGGCGTTTGGTTCAGCGCGATCTGTACCTTGTCACCCGCCTTGGCCGTTTCGACCCGCGCACCTTCTTGGATCAGGCCCACAATCTGGCCTTCAGCTGTTTCGGTATCATAGCCCAGAAAATCCGTCGTGCCTTCAGCTTCGGCCACATCGAACCACACAGTTGCATCCGCGGCTTCGCCCGAACCGGACCATGCAGCGCGGGCAAGCGCCTTTTGCTTGTCCATCGCAGCCTTGAAACCATCCAGATCAACGCCCCGGTCCTGTTCACGCAGCGCATCCTGGGTAAGATCGACGGGAAAACCGTAGGTGTCATAAAGCTTGAACGCGGCTTCTCCAGACAGGTTTACACCCGCTGGTAGATCGCGCACCTCGTCATCCAGCAGCTTGAGCCCACGATCCAACGTCTTTTTGAAACGGGTTTCCTCCTGCAAGAGCGTCTCGGTAATCAGGGACTGCGCTTGGCCCAGTTCCGGATACGCGGCCCCCATCTGGCGCACAAGTTCAGGCACCAGACGGTGCATCAGCGGATCTTGCAAACCCAGCAAATGCGCATGTCGCATGGCGCGGCGCATGATGCGGCGCAGCACATATCCGCGACCGTCATTGGCAGGCATGACCCCATCCGCAATCAAGAAAGAGGTCGACCGCAAATGATCCGCGATGACGCGGTGATGCGTCTTGCCGGGACCGTCTGGATCACTGTTGGACGCGTTCGCACTTGCGACGATCAAGTTGCGCATCAGGTCGGTTGCGTAGTTGTCGTTCGTGCCTTGCAGCAACGCGGCAACACGTTCGATCCCCATGCCGGTATCAATTGACTGGTTTGGCAACGGCGCACGTGTACCGTCCGCAAACTGTTCGTACTGCATGAAAACAAGGTTCCAGATTTCAACGAACCGGTCGCCATCTTCCTCCGGAGAGCCCGGAGGCCCGCCCCAGATATGATCACCATGGTCATAGAAAATCTCGGAGCAGGGTCCGCAAGGCCCGGTTGGCCCCATCGTCCAGAAATTATCGTCCGTAGCGATCCGAATGATGCGGTCATCCGAAAGGCCTGCAACCTTTTTCCAGATATCTGCCGCTTCGTCGTCGGTATGGTAGATGGTCACGTAGAGACGCTTGGGGTCGATGCCCAATTCTTTGGTGATCAGTTCCCATGAAAACGCGATGGCCTCTGCCTTGAAATAGTCGCCAAAGCTGAAGTTTCCAAGCATCTCAAAGAAGGTATGGTGCCGTGCGGTATAGCCGACATTGTCCAGATCATTGTGTTTGCCGCCCGCGCGCACACATTTTTGTGCCGTCGTCGCCCGCGTGTAATCCCGCGTCTCGACGCCAGTGAACAGGTTCTTGAATTGCACCATACCTGAATTTGCGAACATCAAAGTAGGGTCATTGCGCGGCACCAGCGGACTGGAAGGCTGCACAGAATGGCCATGTTTTTCAAAATATCCCAAGAAGGATGAACGGATGTCGTTGAGCGTCTTCATATTCGGGGCCTTTCGAGGGGCAAAATGTGTTGCACTCAAATACCTGCGCGACTGGGCACTGTCCACAGGGTCGCAGAACGAAAAAGGGCGCACCAGTCTGGCACGCCCTTCGAACAATCTGACTTAAGCGGCTTATGCCTCAAGAATATCGATATCGTCCTTTTCAGAACCATCGAAATCAAGCCCATGCGCTGCCCGAATTTTATCTTCGATCTCGTTCGCCATGGCCTCGTTGTCTTTGAGGAAGGTTTTGGCATTTTCACGCCCCTGCCCGATCCGCTCGTCCCCGTAGCTGAACCACGAACCCGACTTATCGACGACGCCCGCCTTGACACCCAGATCCAGCAACTCGCCCATTTTAGAGATGCCTTCGCCATACATGATGTCGAATTCAACCTGCTTGAACGGAGCGGCAACCTTGTTTTTCACGACTTTGACGCGCGTGGCGTTCCCCACCACTTCGTCGCGATCCTTGAGCGCGCCAATGCGGCGAATGTCCAGACGGACAGAGGAATAGAATTTCAGCGCATTGCCACCTGACGTCGTTTCAGGCGAGCCAAACATGACACCAATTTTCATCCGGATCTGGTTGATAAAGATTACCATGCAATTAGAACGTGAGATCGATCCGGTCAATTTGCGCATCGCCTGAGACATCAGACGCGCCTGCACGCCGACTGAGCTGTCGCCCATATCGCCTTCAAGCTCTGATTTCGGGGTCAACGCGGCAACCGAATCGATTACCACCATGTTGACGGCACCGGATCGCACCAGCGTATCGACGATCTCAAGCGCCTGTTCGCCGGTGTCGGGCTGCGAAATCAGCAACTCGTCAATATCAACGCCCAGCTTGCGGGCATATTGTGGATCAAGCGCGTGTTCGGCATCGACAAAGGCGCAAACCCCGCCCTGCTTTTGCTGCTCGGCCACACAATGCAGCGTCAACGTCGTCTTGCCCGAACTTTCCGGCCCGTAAATCTCGATGATCCGGCCCATCGGCAATCCGCCGATGCCCAAGGCAATATCAAGCCCAAGCGACCCGGTTGAGCTTGATTTGATGTCCTGAATGGCCCCCGGGGCCCCCAGTTTCATGATCGAACCCTTGCCGAACTGCCGCTCAATCTGTGCCAGCGCGCTATCAAGGGCCTTTTGCTTTTCAGCTTGTTTCTTGTTGTCCATTGTCAAAAGATCTGCCGTTGCCATTTTAGGTTATCCCCTTACTGTCACAGTGGTCATCAAGCCGCAATCGCCACATGCGCCACATGTATGTGTTCTGTATATGTTCCGTATGGGACCAAAAGCAGAACATTTCAATCAAATTGTGACCACACACTGATTTTTCCTGCCGTGCCGCCCCAAAGCTTTGCACCATATCAATCATGCGACCGGTTTATGCGGTATTGGTTAAAGCATCATAAACGAGGCTGGTAAAACCGATTTGGCTTCAAATTATTCGGGATACAGTCTGTGGCATTTTCTGAGGGGGACGAAAGAACCCGAATTAGAAACGACCGAACCCTTGCAAGTTCAGCCGTTCCCGTTCCTGTCTTTTGAAGCGCATCAAAGCCCCGGAAGGATCCGTGTAAAGCCGCGCTGCCCAAAGGTGGCACCACGCTGTGCGCCGAAAACAAACTTGCCGCCCAGCCCGACGAAGGGTTCGCTGTCTGTCAGGCCCGCAACGTTTAGTCTGGCGGTTCCAACTTCGGCATAAAGATTTACACTTGGCGAAACGTCGCGGTCCAATTGCACCGCGAATTTCCTGAAATCAGCGCCGCTTCCGCTGACCCGATCATAAGAACCGCTCACGCCCAGTGCGGTTGGCAGCTCATAGCGCGCTGATACGCCCAACATGTCGCCGTCCGCACCGCCTCCATTGACACGGGCAAGGTAACCTTCGACCTCGAACTGCCCGGCATCATGCCCAGCCTCGACGCCGAAAATGTCCAGATCCCCGCCACCGTTTGCATCTTCGTTGACATAGAACGCACCAAGCGATGTCGTGTCACTCAGATGGTAAATGCCGTGCAGACCCAGCGTGGTGGTGTTCAAACCTGTGAAGTTAAAGTCGCTATACGCCAGATCGATCTGTACGCTGATGTTCCGGTTGAACCCCAGTTCAACAGACCCATCAACGGCAACCCGGTTGACGCTCGTTTCTTCGGCAAACGCGGAAAAGGAAAGCCCGACAGAGCCCCCCGTGACCTCGACAGCCTGAGCGGTCTGCATCCATAGAGACGTGACGCCGAAAACGGCAAGTGGAAGGAATTTCATCATTACTGCTCCAATGATATTTTTGCAGGCTCTGTTTTCAGATTACCTTGGTCGCAAGTTACGGATTCCAAGCGGGAAAACAATCTCCAAGCGCGGTGCAAACCCGTATTAGTTGCGCGTTGGCAACGCCGCGCAGGCAGGCCGCCAGCAAAGTTCGACCAACTGCTTCACGAAATGCCGGCTGTAATACCGTGAAGCGACGCTTTTATGCCGGTCTTTGCGGTATCAAAAAGACTAAAACTGCGATTCCAGAAAGTCGTGAATGCCCTGAACCCGTTCAGCAATCTCAACGCCGACCGCCTTGGGGTCAACAGCCACTCTGTGCCAAGACGACCCGATGATCAGTTGTTCATCCCGCCCAAGAATCGGCATCGTGCAACTCTGCGCATCGCAATATACAACCAGAGGCGCATTTCCCCCGTAAGGCGACAGAAGCTGGCAACTCAAACCGGGCGTCCCGGCCTCACTGGCGCATAGGAAACTCTGGCCTCGCGTGATGGTGATGTCTGGTTGGTTTAGCTTGGCAAGGTGAAGCTCAGCGTTGGCCTCGGCTGCGGCGACGACATCCTCGACGGCCTTCAATTGCAATCCCGTCAGACCGGTCGGCGCTTTTTCCAGATCAATCCAGATGTTTGAAACCACCGGAATTGGCAGCGCGCGGCCATCGGTGGCAAGGTCTGCAACTTTCACACAAATGCTGCGCTCAGGGACCAGTAAATCGGCCCCTTGCCCATCAAACGCGCGAAAAATAGTCCCCCCGCGCCGCATGACACCATCGCGATTTTGCAGCCCAAAATCAACAAAGCGATAGCGGTTCGGACAGTCTTGCGCACTGGCATGACCGGCAAGCGCGGTTAGAAATAGAAGCGCAGCAATCTTGTACATTGCGTTCTCCATACACCCTGACGATCCAAAAGCGTCAACGATCAGTCTACACCATCAAAGTCACAAAAAAACAGAGGGGTAATGGCCCAAGGGACGTCTCAGGCGACCAACTCTCACCTGTGCAGGTTTTTACCGCACCAGATCGCTTCGAAATCCTGCGCGCCAGTAAGGGACAATAGTTTTCAGCTTGCTCAGGTGCTCAGCAGACCTTGTCGCTTGGGTCGGTGCCACCGAGCCGGCGCACGGCGTCAAGCAGAGCCGAAATCGGGTCCTCGGCCGCCGCGAGCTTGATAGCCACCATCAGATCCTCGCGCCCTGCCATGGCCAAGAAGGTAGACTAACCCCCTTTAAAACAAAAAAAGACCCCGCTAGGGACCTCGTCTTGGGATTGCGATGTGCAAGTGGTGGAGGAAACGCGACTGATCTCGAATCGTCCTAAAACCCTATGTCGGCTCATGGCGGTTAATGCGTATTTATTATTATAAACAGTGTGTTGATTGCTTTCAGCCTTGCGGCTCCGGTAACCAAGAGCACCCCCATCGGGATCGCCAATCATGTGCTTGAAGGGTACCACTTGTTCAATGCGAACTTTCGCTAATCGAGAGTTTTTCGTTCTCAGTTTGTCTATCAAGAGTTGCTATGCGTCGCTGTCCGAGCAAACTGAAGAATGTTGAAACAGGAGGCAGCACTCATGAAGAATTCCACGTGGAACTCGGTCTCAGGACCAAATGCAATTCACCCAGACTTTCTGACCCCAACAGAACGGCGTGCAGAGGTCAGCAAAGTACTGGCAATCGGCTATTTGCGATTGAAGGCACGACAAATGCAGGCCAAGGGAGACCATCAATACCTTCAGGACAACAAAGCCAAAACTGCGGAAAAACCTGATAAGGCAGCCAGACCCGAGATGTGCGAAACGATAAAAAGATAACTACTGCCTTGGCCTCAGCGTGTACAACTATCCGCTGATAGAAATTTGCAAGCTCAAAGCGCGCGGCATTACTTACGAGGAGTGAACCAAATGAATGAAATGATGACCATCCCCAAAGACGAATACCTCCGCATCAAGGCGATTGAAGAGGATATGGCCGATCTGCACAGCGCCGCAGACGTCTTGGCCCGATAAAGGCTGGGACGGAGGAGCGGATCCCCTCTGCCGTTGTGGACCGCTTGCTGAATGGCGATGCGCCCCTCAAGGTTTGGCACGGGCACCGCGGGCTGTATCAAGCCGAATTAGCGCGCCAGTCAGGCGTCAACCGCATTCAAATCATCGACATTGAAGCAGGCCACAAGATGGAGTCGGTGTCCTCACTAAAGAAGTTGGCAACCGCACTGCAAATCGACATTGATGACTTAGTCGTCACCAAAGACGAATAACGTTAAGCTTCTTGCCGCGTGCAGAGGTTAAGCAGGCACCAGGCCTTCTTCCATGCGTCAAGATTGATCACAGCCTCAGATCGCTTTCATCGTGCGCAAAAACGCTTTTCAGATCGCAGAACAAGTGGTTGGTGCGTCCATATGCGCGCAGCTCCGTTGCCCCGGCTTCGCGATAGCTGTCATGCGCCACAGCCAGCACAATGCCGTCATATGCCTCAGGCTCCGGAACGGCGACCAAGTCCAGCCCATATTCCTTCTGCGCCTCTTCCGGATCGACCCAAGGATCATGCACATCCACCTGCACGCCATAATCGCGCAGTTCCGCAACCACATCGACCACGCGGGTGTTACGCAGATCGGGGCAGTTTTCCTTGAACGTCAGCCCGAGGATCAACACCCGCGCTCCATCCACCTGCACACGGCGCTTCAGCATCGCTTTGACCAGTTGGCTGGCCACATATGCCCCCATCCCGTCATTGATACGACGTCCCGCCAGGATCAAATGCGGGTGATAGCCCATCTGCTCCGCCTTGTGGGTCAGGTAGTAGGGGTCCACGCCGATGCAGTGCCCGCCAACCAGGCCAGGTCGGAAGGGAAGGAAGTTCCACTTTGTCCCGGCCGCTTTCAGCACCGCATCTGTATCGATCCCCATCTTGTTGAAAATGATTGCCAGCTCGTTGACGAGCGCGATGTTTAGGTCGCGCTGTGTGTTTTCGATCACCTTCGCAGCCTCAGCGACTCTGATGCTTTCAGCTTTGTAGGTGCCGGCGGTGATGATGCTGGCGTAAAGCTGATCGACCTCTTCGGCGACCTCGGGCGTGGAGCCGGACGTAACCTTACGGATATCAGGCAGGCGGTGCTGCTTGTCGCCGGGGTTGATCCGTTCGGGCGAGTATCCCGCAAAGAAGTCGGTGTTGAAGGTGAGACCTGACACGCGTTCGAGGACTGGTACGCAATCTTCTTCAGTAGCACCTGGGTAAACAGTGCTCTCGTAAATCACGATGTCGCCCCGCTTCAGGACACTGCCCAGAGTTTCTGATGCCTTGATCAGCGGCGTGAGATCAGGGCGCTTGTGCGCGTCAATTGGTGTTGGCACCGTGACGATGTAGATGGACGCAGCAGCCAGATCGGCCGGATCGGTGGTGAAGGTGAGGTGATCGGCGGCAGTCAGCTCGTCCGCTGACACTTCCTGAGTTGCGTCCCGCCGGGTGCGCAGTGCTTCAATCCGACCCTGATTGATGTCAAACCCGATCACCGACCGGGATTTGCCAAACTCCACCGCGAGGGGAAGACCAACGTAGCCAAGACCGATAACAGCAATGGTTTTCATGTCAGATATCATTTCCCCGAATACTCCCGATACCATTCGACAAACTTCGCAATGCCATCGCGGAAATCCGTCTGCGGTCGATACCCCGTCAGTGTTTTCAGCAACTCTGCATTGGCCCAAGTAGCAGGAACGTCACCGGGCTGCATCCCCGTGTAGTTCCGCTCGGCTTTCTGCGCGAGGCACTCCTCGATTGCATCAACAAAATCCAAAAGCCGGACCTTGTCAGAGTTGCCGATATTCACGACCCGGTAAGGGGCAACTGGCGACAGGCTGTCGCCCTCGAGCACGACGCCGTCCTCCGGGCGAACGGGAGCAACATCAATCAAGAGACAGATCGCGCGCACTAGATCATCGACATAGGTAAAATCGCGATACATGTCGCCGTTGTTATAGATGTCGATGGGCCGTCCATCGAGCATCGCATCGACAAACTTGTAAAGCGCCAGATCAGGTCGCCCCCAAGGACCGTAAACAGTAAAGAAACGGAACATCGTGGTCGGCAGATCGTAGAGATGCGCATAGGCATGGCCCATGCTCTCGTTCGCCTTCTTGGTCGCGGCATAAATGGTGAGTTGTGTGTCAGCCTTTTCAGTCTCGATGAACGGCATTTCGGTGTTGGCACCATAAACCGACGAGGTCGAGGCCATCAGCAGATGTTGCACGCCGAGGCGGCGCGCGGCTTCCATGACGTTGAACGTGCCGATGACATTGGCATCGAGATAGGCGCGCGGGTTCTCCAGGCTGTAGCGCACACCGGCCTGCGCCGCGAGGTGGACGATCACGTCTGGTGCAAATTCATCAGCGACACGGTCGAACAGCACCTGATCTTCCAGCATCCCTTCGGTCGCAGCGAAGTTGGGGTTCTGCAACAGCATCTGATGCCGACGCTGCTTGAGGGTGACATCGTAATAATCCGTCATGCCGTCATAGCCGTGAATGATGAAACCCTCGGTCAGCAGCAATTTTGCAAGATGGAACCCGATGAAACCGGCTGTGCCAGTGATCAAAACACGCTTTTTCGAAGCAACTTCAGCCATCTATTCGACTCTCATTTTCAATTTTCTGGTAATAGTTAGACATGTTAGTCATCCTTCAGACCGGCCTTTAGCTCGACCATTTCTGCGTTCGACAGATCTCCACGAACCTCGTCGATCTCGGCCTTCAGAAGCTCGTATTCAGCCATTTTCCGCACCAGAAACTTTTGGGTCAGATCAGCGCGTGCGGCGATGCCTTTGGGCGTGAGCACATAAGCATATCGCCGTTTATCTTTGGCCGCGGTAAAGTTCCCCAGCTTGAGCAGGCCCTTGTCCAAGAGTGAGCTGAGCACGTAATGAATGCCGCCTGTACTGACCCCGACGGCCTTTGCCAGATCACGCTGGCTCATTTCGGGATTGTCCTGCAGAAGACGCAGGATCCGGAACTGCACGTCTTCGCGCAGCTTGTCGCGTTGCGTGGTCATTATTGAATAGCTTTCATTCAGGCTGCCGTAGAGGAACTGACCGCAGGCATCTCAAATGATCGATGTTTGAAATGTGACGCAAAGTAGACCCAGATGCTCAGTGTTGAGCATGAACACTTCAGCATCAAAACACAACAAGGAATTTCTGATTTTTGCTGATTTTCACGCTCAGTGAAACAACGTGGGTTGACGGCCAACCTCAAGAAACTGGCGACAACGTTGCTCGGCGATATGGATGACCTGTTCGATATCCAAGGCCACTGCCATACTGACCCAGCTGAACTCCGTGTCCCGGACGCTAAAAGACAAGCTTGAAGCGCTCGTCTCCACCCAGCGCGTGGGCGTTGAATCTGAAGCTGACCGGCTCCATGCCGATTAACCGCAATTATTCATGAAGCCCCTGTTTTGGCGCGTGGGGCGATGTTTGAAGGCCCTTTGCTTTTGGATGCCCATAGGTGATCGGCGCCCGAATT